>OIZT01000458.1_pt1 | contig 25477 bp, 30 predicted proteins | sample 1588611 | NCBI WGS metagenome assembly OIZT01 (sample SAMN03283278) | human gut metagenome | biome: human-associated habitat; material: feces | host: Homo sapiens | place: Peru | collected 2012
CTATCCGGGAGATTGCCACGCCAGTGACGTCGGTCACTGGCTCGCAATGACAGCTTCTTTTTGGCTATTTTGACCCATTTGAGACCTTAGTGAGACAATCCCATCCTCTTATTTCTGCTTTTTCAGCCGCAGCCGATGCAGCACCTCATGGACCAGGAGTCCGAAGCACACACCGGAGGTATCGATCCAGACGTCGATGAGGCTGGAGCCCCGGGCTTCGGCGAAGATCTGGATGGTCTCGTCTACGCAGGCGGCAAAAAGGCCGCAGAGCAGGGGCATGGTAAAGCGGTGGATGCCCTTCTGGCCCTGGGCGGTGAAAATGCCTCCCAGGAAGAAGCCCAGTGCCGTATACTCCGAGAAGTGGGCCAGCTTGCGCAGGACATACTCCCCTGCCGAGCCGAAGACGGCAAAGAGCTTACCGATATACTGCATCAGGCCGCCGCTGAGTTCTCCGCTGATCTCCCCGGGGAGCATGGAATTGCCCCAGATGAATACCAGCATGGCCACTACCAGGGCGCAGTAGACCCCCATTCGGTGGTTCGTATTTTTCAATCAGATCACTCCAAGATGTTCCAGCAGGATTTTGACCCCCAGCAGGATCAGGATCACACCGCCCATGAGCTCGGCCTTCTTCTCGTACCGGCTGCCGAAGACATTGCCCACCCGGACACCGATCGCAGAGAGGACGAAGGTGGTAACACCGATCAGCAGCACTGCCAGGAAAATATTGCTGACCCCGGCCATGGCCAGGGAGATGCCCACGGCCAGAGCGTCGATGGAGGTGGCCACTGCCATGAGGAACATGGTCTTCACGGACAGGTCCGCGTCGGCGGTCTCCTCTTCCCCGTTCAGGGCCTCCCGGAGCATATTGATGCCGATGATGGCAAGCAGCGCAAAGGCGATCCAGTGGTCGATGGCGGAAATAGCGTCGATAAACAGGCTGCCCAGGAAATATCCAATGAGGGGCATCAGGGCCTGAAAGCCGCCAAACCAGGCACCGCAGCAGAGCTGGGCCTTCCAGGCGGCCTTCTTCATCGCCAGGCCCTTGCAGATCGATACGGCGAAGGCGTCCATACTCAGGCCCACCGCCAGGATAAGCAGTTCGAGAATGCCCATGGTTTGTTCCTCCAGTATATGTCTTTTCTTGTTAAATCATACCGCCCAATAGCTGCACCAGCAGCACGGCGGCGGAAGAGCACAGCGCCACCAGGATCAGGCTCTTGCCGATGTAGGACAGGATCACAGCCACCGCCAGGGCGGCAATGCCCGCTGCCAGGGACCCGGCATCGGAGAGAATGGCTGGAAAGGTCATGGCCGTCAGGCAGGCATAGGGCACATAGTAGAGGACGGAGCGGATAAACCGGCTCTTGATGGGCTTGCGGAAAATGGTCATAGGCAGCATCCGGATGAGGTAGGTGGTAATGGCCATGGCCGCGATATAGGCGTAAATATTCATTTATGCTTCCTCCTTGATGGGAAACAGCAGGGCTGCCGCAGCCGCGGCCATCACCGTGGCAATGACAATGGCCACACCGGCAGAGATATTCCGCAGGCAGGGCACCCAGTCTAACAAGCTGCTGCAAACAAGGGCCAGGAGCACACAGAAGAGCACCGGCCGTTCCTTCTTCGCCGGAGGCACCACAATGGCGACAAACATGCCATAGAGCATGACCCCCAAGGCCGTCCGGATATTCTGCGGAAGCACAGACCCGGCCAGCGCTCCCAGCAGGGTGCCGCCGGTCCAGCCCACAAAGGGCAGGGTCCCCAGGCCCAGCAGATAGGGCACCGTCAGAGGTTCCTTCCGGGACATGGCCAAGGCAAAAATCTCGTCGGTATTCATAAACGCAATGAACAGCCGGGGAAGCAGCCCGATTTTCTCCCCCATTCGCTGGCTCAGGGCCAGACTCATCAGGGCGTAGCGGCTGTTGATAATGATCTGGGTCAGGATGACCTCCCACAGCCCCGCCGCCGCCAGAATCAGCGTCAGCCCGGCAAACTGGCCTGCGCTGGTCACATTGGTGGCCGAAATCAGCGCCGCGTCCAGCACCCGGATCCCCTGGCTGGCAGCCAGGGTGCCAAAGCCAAAACTCACGGACAGGTATCCCATTCCCACAGGAGTCCCCCGCCGGAGGCCCTGGGTAAATTCGTTCCAATTCATGTGTGCTCTTCTCTCTCTCGTATTCTAAAAACGGTCAGTTTGCCTATTGTATCGCTGTTTACAAATCACGTCAAGGGGGATTATGTAAAAAAGTCGGAAAAGCCGCCGCAGTACAAACCCTGCGGCGGCAAATTGGAATTTGCTTAGAAGATGGGCACAACAGCGCCGGAGTAGGTGTTGTTGATGTAGTCCTTCACTTCCTGGCTGGTCAGCGCCTTCACGAGAGCCTGGGTCTTCTCGGTCTTCTCGTTGCCCTCCTTGACCACCAGCACGTTTGCGTAGGTCTGGGCGGAAACAGAGTTGGGGTCCTCGGTAGCCAGGGCATCGGTACCGGCGTTCAGGCCGGCGTTCAGAGCGTAGTTGCCGTTGATAACAGCAAGAGCCACAGAGTCACGGACACCGGCAATCTGGGCAGCCTCCATCTCCACGATCTCTACCTTGGGGGTAGACTCGGTAATATCCAGAGCGGTGGCCTCCATGCCAACGCCTTCCTTCAGCTTCACAATGCCGTTGGCCTCCAGCAGCAGCAGGGCTCTTGCCCGGTTGGAGCCGTCGTTGGGGATGGCGATCTTGTCGCCGTCAGCCAGGTCCGCAATGGAGGACTTGGTACCGGCGTAGATGCCGAATGGCTCGTAGTGGATGGCGGCAACGCTCACCAGGTGGGTGTTGTTCTCCTTGTTGAAGGTGTCCAGATAGGGCTGATGCTGGAAGTAGTTGGCATCGCACTCGCCGTCCTCCACCACGTTATTGGGGACGACATAGTCGGCATACTCGGTGACCTTCAGGGTCCAGCCGTCCTTGGCCAGAACCTCACCGGCAACCTTCAGGATCTCGGCGTGGGGCGTGGGGGAAGCGGCTACCGTGATGGTCTTGTCAGCGGAGTCCTTCTTGCTGCCGCAGCCGGCGAGAGCACCCAGGCACAGAGCCAGGGTCAAAACAATTGCAATGGTCTTTTTCATTTTCTTTTTCTCCTTATTACATAGGATTTATTTCAACGGAAGTATCCGCAGAAATCTCTTTCCCTTCTCCCGGGAGAGGGTTAATTCTTATTCCGGAGCCGCTTATCGCACTTTGCCGCGATCCGGGTTCCCAGGGACTGGAAAATCTGGACCAGGACAATGAGGCCGATGACTGCCGCCCACATGACGATGAACTTAAAGTTATAGTAGCCGTAGTTGATGGCCATCTTGCCCAGGCCGCCGCCGCCGATGATACCGGCCATAGCGCCGTAGCCAAGGATGGTGGCTACCGTGATGGTGCCGCCGGAAATCAGGCTGGGCATGGCCTCGGGGAGCAGGACCTTGGTGACGACCTGGAAGGCACTGGCCCCCATGGACTGGGCCGCCTCCACTACCCCCTGGTCCACCTCCCGCAGGGAGGACTCCACCATCCGGGCAACCAGGGGAAATGCCGCAATGACCATAGGCGGGATGGTTGCCGCCGTGCCCACCTTGGTGCCCACAATGACCTTGGACAGAGGCAGCGCGATGATCATGAGGATCAGGAAGGGAACGCTTCGCAGCAGGTTGACAATGCCGTTCAGCACTGCCATCAGCCACTTGGGCAAAGGCCGCACCCCCTCTTTCTCTCCGGTGACCAGCAGCACCCCTAAGGGAAGACCAATGACATAGGCAAAGAGGACCTCCAGCGCCAGGGAATACAGGGTCTCCCACAGGGCGAAGCCGTATTCACTGGAGATGATCTCCATCTGCTGTGCGACCTTCGCCGCGTCGGAAAACAAATCAAACATGCTCTTTTACCTCCTCCGCGCTGACACCCTGGCAGCCGTTCAGGAATTCCAGGATCTCTCGCTTCTTGCCCTCGTCCCGAGGCAGGCTCACCAGCATGGTGCCGAAGGCCTTGCCGTCCACATTTCGGGTTGCGGCACCCAGAATGGACAGGGATGCCCCGGTCTTCTGGATCAGCTCGGCAAATACCGGCTCCTCGGAAGCGCCGCCGTTGAAGGCGATCCGGGCCACAGGGATATCCCAGGTCAGGGCCGGCTCCGCCACGGCGGGACTCACCAGCCGACGGCCGGCCTTGGATCTGGGGTTGGAGAAAACGGACTCCACGGTGCCGATCTCCGCAACCTCACCGGAATCCAGAATCGCCACCCGGTTGCAGATCTGCTCGATGACGGACATCTGATGGGTGATGATGATGACGGTAATGCCCCGCTCCCGGTTGATCTTTTGCAGCAGGCTCAAAATCTGGCCGGTAGTCTTGGGGTCCAGGGCAGAAGTGGCCTCGTCGCACAGCAGCACCTCCGGGTCGGAGGCCAGGGCTCTGGCAATGGCAATGCGCTGCTTCTGGCCGCCGGAGAGCTGCACCGGGTAGCTCTCCGCCTTGTCGGGGAGGCCTACGGTCTCCAGCAGCTCCCTGGCCTTGGCCCGGGCCTGTTTTTTCGGCACCCCGGTAAGCTCCATAGGGAAGCAGATGTTGTCCAGCGCCGTCCGCTGCTCCAGAAGATTGAAGCTCTGGAAAATCATGGAGATCTTTCTTCTCTGGGCCCGAAGCTCCTTTTCCTTCAGTTCCATCAGGTCCTGGCCGTCGAAAAGGACGCTGCCCCGGTCCGGCCGCTCCAGCAGATTGATGCAGCGCACCAAGGTGCTCTTGCCTGCGCCGCTGAGGCCGATGATTCCGAAAATATCGCCCTTTTCTACAGAAACGGACACGTTTTTCAGTGCGTTTACCTGATTCTCCCCGGCTCCAAAGGTCTTATACAGGGATTTCAGTTCAATAATTGCCGCCAATGAGATTCCTCCTTATGATAAGAAAACGCCCTTGTGCTTATGCACAAGGGCGGAAAGGATCCGCGTTACAACCTTGCCTTGCTCTTGTTGGGGACATCATACTCGCAAAGCAGCCATTTGTCAAGGGATCAGGGTATCGGTATTCGTTAGGGTCTGATATAAGCTGTATTTATAGCAAGCCCTGGTAGTCCAGAACTTCCAGCACCTGCTGGCCCCGATTGGTCAGGGCCACGCTCCCCTTTACGGGGCAGCGCAGATACCAAGGCTCCCGGAAGCCTTTCAGGGGCTGGTCATAGTCCAGGGATACCAGATTCTTCTTTTCCAGGCATTGGAGCACCAGGGAATTGAGGTCCTGCTGCTCCTCCCCGTCCTCCAGAAAAATAGGGACCATATCCTCCCGTTTCCTGCCGACAGGCAAAAAAGGGACCTCTCCCAAGCGCTTCAAAAAGGCCACTTCCTCCGCCGTCAGGCTCAGGCTCCGGTCACAGCCGCCGCAGCCCGGGCAGTCTCCTGAGCAGCCCCCGCAGGATGCACAATTGCCCATAGCCTCTCCTTACAGTTTGGATGTGTGGCGCTTGATGGCCTGGAAGGACTCGTCACTGATGACGTGCTCCATCCGGCAGGCATCCGCCCCCGCCGTCTCCGGAGAAACCCCCAGGCGGACAAGCATGGAGGATAGAATGGTATGCCGCTCATAGATGGTCTCTGCCAGAGTCCGCCCCTTTTCCGTCAGCACCAGGCCGCCGTTTTTCTGGACGGTGATATAGTTTTCTTTCCGCAGAATGCCCATGGCCCGGGACACGCTGGGCTTGGAATAGCCCAGATACTCCCCCACATCCACACTGCGGACCAGATTTCCGCTTTTTCCCAGGACCAGAATGGCCTCCAGGTACATTTCTCCCGATTCGTGTACGCTCATAGTATGCTGTTCCTTACAAAGCAATATTCACCCTTCTCCACAGCAGCAGAGGCTGCTATCAGAGGGATATTGGATAGTATACCGAATATTTGCCCCAATTGCAAGAGGAGATTTGTATCTTCGTCACAATTTCCGCCTTGACTTCTAAAAATCGGATTGGTATACTGAGAAAAAAAGCCAAGGAGGTATCTCTGTGAAAAAAATCGTCGATTTCTGGAAGAGCCTGGACGGCCATGCCTTTGTCCGTAAGCGGGAGCTGCTGCTCATGGGACTGAACCTGTTCCTGTGGGGTCTCAACCTGGGGCTGCTGCTGTCTCCCCGGAAAAAGGTCGTGGTGGAGTGCAGCAAGGAGCTGCCTGAGGAGACCGAGGAAACCGCTTAATCTTTCCCTGCTCTGGCCCGGGACAGCAGCGCACCACCCCTGTCCTTCAGCCAGAGCAGGGACTTTTTGTAATCCGGACACTCCCGCTCTACCTCCTGCCAAAACAGCGCCGAATGATTCATCTGCTTCCGGTGGGCCAGCTCATGGACCACCACATAGTCCAGAACCTCCTCCGGCGCCAGCATCAGCAGGCAGTTGAAGTTCAGATTTCCCCGGCTGGAGCAGCTGCCCCAGCGGGTCTGCTGGCAGCGGATGGTGACCCGACCGAAGGTGACGCCCATAGAAGCCGCGTGACGGTTCAGCTTTTCTGGCAAACCTTGGCGCATCTGTTCCGCCAAGGTCAGAATTTCTTCTTCACCCAAGGGGGCTTCCTGCCCTTGGGCGTATTCCGCCAATACCTTAGCCCGGTGGGTCTCGATCCACTGGGCTTTTTCCTTTAAAAAGGCCTCGATTTCCCCCTTGGGCATCCCCAGTGGGGCCCGGATCTCCAGATTTCCTTCCTGCGTAATGCGAATGGAGAGGGTTTTCCGCCGGGCACGGATCAGCCTTGTGGCGGGGTCCGATAAATAACCGTGCATTAGAATTTCTCCCGAATCACCGTGATGCCCTTTTCCAGGAGGGCATCTGTGTCTTCTCCCAGGGCCTCCAGCAGCAGGGCGTACTCCGTCAGGCTTCCATGGGGCACCGCCCAGGCTCCGGCATCGGTGCCCGGGGCGATGCGTCCCCCCAGAGCGGCAAACCGACGGACATTTTTCATGGCACTTTCCAAAATTTTTTCCACTGCCTCCTCCCGGAACCGTCCCTTGCCGCGCAGATTGCCAATGGTGGACAGGGTAGGCACCCAGACCGTACCGGCTTCCGCCATAGCGCAAAGAGCCTCCTCATTCAAATAGGCTCCATGCTCGATGGAGTCTACTTTTTCCTCACAGGCGGCAATCACCGTCTCTGCCCCGTTGGCGTGGGCCATGACGGAAAAGCCCTCGGCGTGGGCAATATGAATGGCCTGGCGGATGTCATCCGGGTCTTCCCCAGGCTCTGTCAGGACACCGAACCGGTCAAAATCCATCAGGCCGGAGATCATCAGCTTGATAAAATCCGCCCCCTGATTTTTGTTTTTTTCCACAAGTTCCCGAAAACTGTGGATGGAATCGTATTTTTCCCCAATAAAGCCCCCGTAGTGCCCCGCCTTACACAGGGGCGCACAGGGGGTTTTGTAGGTGATGCCGAATTCCCTGGCCATTTCCCGGGCCTTCAGACCAACGCCCCATTTATCACCGCCGTCCCGAAGGTAAGAAAATCCAAGTTTTTGATAGTTTTTCAGGGTCTTCCGGATGAAATCGCCATCTACCTGATCCTTATGTCGGGCAATGGCCTCTTTCCAGTTTTCCCCGTCCAGGACCATGTGAATGTGGCAGTCCGCTTTCATTCCCTTCACCTCGCCCGCAGCTCCCAGAAGGCCACGGCGCTGGCTGCCGCCACATTCAGGGAGTCCACCCCGTGGTACATGGGGATCTTTACCGTGTAGTCGCAAGCGGCAATGGTGCTCTTTGCCAGGCCGTCTCCCTCGGTGCCCAGAACCACCGCCAATTTCTCCTGACGGCGAAGAACGGGGTCGTCAATGGACAGGGAATTCTCCGCCAAAGCCATAGCCGCCGTGGCGAAGCCCTGGCCCTCCAGTTCCCTCTGCCAATCCTCCCCCACAAAGGCCCAGGGCACCTGAAACACGGTGCCCATGCTCACCCGGGCGCTGCGGCGGTAAAGGGGATCCGTACAGCCGGAGGTCAGCAGCACCGCGTCCATCCCCAGCGCGGCAGCGGACCGGAAGATGGCCCCTACATTGGTGGGGTTCATAACATTTTCCAGCACCGTCACCCGGCGGCAGGAAGCCAGAATGCTTTCTACACTGGGCCTTTGCGGCCGGAGCATGGCACAGAGCATTCCCCGGGTCAGCTGGAAGCCGGTAAGCCTGGTAAGGATATCCATTTCCGCGGTATAGACGGGAACATCCCCGCAGCGGACAATGGCCCGCTGTGCCTCCTCGTTGCAATGGCTTCTCTCCACCAGCAGGGACACAGGCACACATCCGGCATCCAGGGCACGCTCAATGACCTTGGGGCTTTCGGCAATGAACATACCCTTTTTGGGCTCGAAGCGATTCAGCAGTTGGGCCTCGGTCAGCCGGGCATAGACATCCAGTTCCGGAGCCTGGAAGTCGGTAATTTCTGTAAAGTGGATCATATTTCTCTCCTCTCCCGCCTTTCCCTGAGAGGAAGGCAGACCGCCGCGGCGGTGGATGAGAGGCGATATCGGATCCTTCCCCCAGTCCGCCCCACACCCGTCACGGCTTTTCCGCCTCTCCCGGGAGAGGGCCGTTGGGCCTATTATACTCCCCCTCCCAGCCACGGTCAAGAACATTGGGAGAGAACCCGGTGTGCTTTTTGAACACCCGGTTAAAATACTTATAGTCGGAGAATCCCACCATTTCCGCAATTTCCAGCAGCTTGTACTTTCCCTCATTTTGCAGCTCCATTGCCCGACGGATGCGGTAGCGGTTCAAAAAGCTATGGAAGGTGTCCCCCATTTCTTCTTTGAACTTGGCATTCAGATGGGTGCAGGAGATATTCAGCTCCTGGCTCAGGTCTGTCAGGGAGATGGGCTCGGCATAGTGCTCCCGGATATAGGTCAGCATAATGGCTACATATTTGTTCTTCGCCGCGGAAGGCTCTGCCTCCGGCAGCGTTTCCGGAACCGGTGCCTGGGGAACCTGCTCCTGACCGATGCGCAGCAGGCAGCTTTTCAGTTCTCCAATGTCCACAGGCTTCAGAAGATACTCCACCACCCCTAAATGAATGGCCTCACGGGCATAAGCAAACTCACTGTAGCCGGAAAGAATCACGGCGGAGAATCGGCACTCCTGCCGCCCCAGGCGGAGCATTTCCAGGCCGTCCATATCCGGCATCCGGATGTCGGTAATTACGATATCCGGATGAAGGGAACGGATCTTTTCCAGTCCCTCCTCCCCGGTAGCGGCCTCGCCGGCAATGGCGCAGTTCACCTGTGACCAATCGACCTTATAGAGAAGTCCTCGTCGGATCAGATTCTCATCCTCCACCAGTAGAACCTTGCGCATGCTATTCCTCCATTTCATAAGGGATCTTCAATGTGACCGCTGTCCCGCTCTCAAAGCAGCTGCGAATTTCCAGTCCATAAGCCGGACCATAGGTCAGGCGGACCACCTTCTGGACATTGTAAAGTCCCACGTGCTCCGCCAGCACCTCCTCCGGCTCCCGATCCAGGCACTTCATCACCGCCTCCAGCCGCTCCGGCTCCATGCCCCGGCCATCATCCTCTACGGTAAAGCGCAGATCGTCCCCACATTCTTCCGCCCGGATGGAGATATTCAGGATCTTCCCCGCCTGGTAGCCGTGCTTAATGCTGTTTTCGATCACGGGCTGCAACAGCAGCTTCGGAACCCGGCAGTCCAGCAGCTCCTCGGGAATGTGGAACTCGTAGTGAAGGCAGTTGTTGTATCTGGCCTTTTGCAGCAGGAGATAGTCGTTGACATACTCCACATCGGTTTCCAGTGGCACCTTGGTATCCCCATAGTGGATGCTGTAGCGCATCAGGGAGGCGAAGGACCGAAGCATCCGGGAAGCTTCCTTGGGGTCCTGCTCCATCTGAAAACGGATGGTTTCCATGACGTTGAAAACGAAATGAGGATTGAACTGAGACTCCAGGTGCTTGATCTCCATCCGTCTGCGCAGGTCGATGAGCTCGTTATTGTCTCTGATCAGCTTCCGAAAATGGGTATAGAGCTCCTGTGTCTCCTCGGAGCACTGCTCCGGCAGCTCCAGGGGACCCTGCGCCTGCTCCAGCTGCTCTACGGCAGTCTTCAGTTCGCTGAGCTCCAGAGCATTCTGCTGGGAGAAGGCTCTGGTCATAGCCCGGATAATAAACCACAGCACCGCCAGAAGTCCAGCAAACACCGCCAAGCCGTAGCCAAGCATTTGCAGGTGGATATCCAGGCAGGTCAACGTATACAGGCGCAGCCTCTGAGGCTCCACCGTCACCCCGCTGACATAGTAGCGGCTTCCCTCTATGTCCGCTACCCCGATTTTGGAAGGATCCAGGGTGAATTTTCCACTGGGCAGCTTGTCCTGGGGGTCCTCCGGCAGCTTCAGGGTGGTATAAATCACGTTGTCATAGCTATCCGTCAGCAGAAACTCCATACCGGAGAAGTTCTCCCGAAAGCTCTGCTGCCGCAGATTGAACATCAGGTATCCTCCCTCCTCCAGACGGAGGCAAAGAGAATAGACACAGTCCTGGTCGCTGTTCACCGGAGCCGTGAAGACACTGCCCAGCACCTGTCCCTTCTGCGCCCGGGACAGGACCCGGCCCAGAAACGCGGACTCCTCCATGATCTTCTGGTTGCTGAGGCTAAAATTGGAGCAGACGATTTTAGCCTCAGGGCTCAACAGCAGGAAGTAGGACCGCAGCGTCTGGCGATTGGCAAAGTCGTAGAGAAGACGATTGGCATCGGTCCTGCTTTCCTGTCTGCCGCCAGCCGCGGCCAGAAGCTCCGGCTGCTTTGCCAGCATCTCCATGCCGCCGGTATAGCTTTCCAATTGCGCGGACAAAAACGTCTCTGCCTCCCGGCTTCCCTGGCGGCACCCCCGGACGACCACGGTGTAGGCATTCAGCAGGAAACCTCCCAGATACAGCGCCACGATCACCGCCACGATCAATGCGGCATAGCCCAAAAAGGACCGCTGCAGCCGGTCCTGGAATTTCACACGCGCCATGGCTTTTCCTCCGAACTCGTTTTCTAATATCAGTTTAGCACGTTTTTCCTGCTTCGTACAGGCCAAAAGCCCTCTCCAAGCAGGAGAGGGCAGGGAATCAGACACTCAGATCCTTCTTGCCCGAGAGCTTGAAGAACAGCAGCAGGGACACGATGGAGCTCAGGGTCAGAATGGTGGAGTAGGCCGCGGCATTGCCGAAGTTGCTGCGGATGACCTCCGAATAGATGGCAACCGTCAGCGTCATGGTCTTGCTGGTGTAGAGAATCACAGAGGAGCTCAGCTCGCTGATCAGGGTGATCCAGCTCATAATGGCGCCGGAAAGAACACCGGGGAGCATCATAGGGATGGTCACCTGTAAGAAGGTCTTCATCTGGGAAGCACCCAGGGAGATGGAGGCCTCCTCGATGCTGGGGCTGATCTGGCCGATGATGGCCGTACTGGACCGGATGGTATAGGGCATTCTCCGGATGGACAGGGAGATGATGATGATCAGTGCCGTACCGCCCAGCAGGAAGGGCGGGCCATTGAAGGCGTAGAGGAAGGAAATGCCCAGCACGGATCCGGGGATGATGTAGGGGAACATGGTCAGCACATCCAGGATCGATGTCAGCGCGCTGCGCTTGCGGACGCTGAGGTAGGAGATGAGGATGCCGCAGACCACAACGATCACAATGGCCGTCAAGCCGAACAGGTAGCTATTGGTAATGGCTACCGTATTGCCCTTGGCGAAAATATTCCGGTAGTTGTCAAGGGTGAATTCTCCTGTAAAGAGGGACCCATTGATGGTGCCGATGAAGGAGGTGACCAGCACGGTGATCTGAGGCAGCGCCGCCACAAGGGCAATGAGGTACACCGCAAGATACACGCATACCTTTCGCCAGCCTTTGGCTGTCCCCGGCTCCATGGGCTTCAAGGCCGTCATGGAGTAGGAGAACTTTCTGCCCAGCAGCTGCTGGATAAAGAAGAACATCAGAGCGATGACAATGACAATGAGGCACATGGTGGCGGCAAAGCCATCGTTGGTGCCGACCTCGCCCATAAACTGGGTATAGAGCATGACCGGGAAGGTCTTGTAGCCCTCACCGATGATCATTGGGGTGCCGAAGTCGGAGAAGACCCGCATGAACACCAGCAGGGAGCCCGCCAGCAAAGAGGGCATGACCAAGGGAAAAATGATCTTGGTGACCCTCTGGAACACATTGCAGCCCAGACTCTCCGCCGCCTCGTTGAGGGAATTGTCCAGATTCTTCATGGCACCGGACACATACATGTAAATGAGCGGAAAAGACTGAAGGGAGAATACCAGCACAATACCGGCAAAGCCGTAAATACCATTCAGCTTCACCCCGAGCAGGGAATTCAGGATCTTTGTAAAGAAGCCGTTTCTGCCCAGCAGCTGGATCCAGGAATAGGCCCCGATGAAGGGGGGCGACAGGTAAGAAATGACAATGAGAATATTGATAAGACCCGAACCGGGGATACGGACACTGCGCAGCATATAGGCCATGGGCACGCCGATGAGGGCCGCCACCAGGGTGGATACCACAGTGACCTTAAAGCTGTTTACCAGGGATCCCCAGTAATATTTCTTGGTGAAAAATTTGACAAAATAGCTCAAGTCCACTTTCCCGTCTGTGAACAGGCTCTTGATCAGCAGCATGCCGATGGGATAGATGACAAACGCCAGAAACAGCGCCAGCAGTATCAGCGTCAGAGCCGTCCAGACATTGAAGCGCTTCTCTCCAGCGTATCTCATAGCAATTCCTCCCGAATGACCAGAGCCTTGTCCCCGTCAGCGGTGAACACGTTGATCCGATTGGGCTTGACCCGCAGGGTCACCGCCGTTCCGTCGGGAATGTTGGTCCACTCGTCGCTATCCCGGATGGCCTCGATTTCCTGTCCGGATGGGAGGGTCAGGAAATAGTGGGTGCCGTTGCCCAGGAAGACGCAGCTGCGGACCTTGGCGGGAATGCCTTCTCCTCCAGCTTCGCCGAACAGGAATTCCTCCGGCCGGACCGCCGCCAGCACGGTCTCCCCGTCCTTGGCATCGCCGCTCAGGTGGGCCATAGGCACCCGGTAGCCACCGTCCTTAAAAATCAGCTCCGTTTTGCCGTCTTTCCGGCTGACCGCTGCCTCCAGGAAGTTGGACAGGCCGATGAAGTTGGAGACGAACCGGTTGGTAGGCCGCTGATAGATCCGGTGGGGCGCGTCGATCTGCTGGATCACACCGCCGTTCATGACGGCGATCCGGTCGGAAACGGCCAGAGCCTCCTCCTGATCGTGGGTCACATATACTGTGGTAATGCCGAATTGCCGCTGGATCCTTTTGATGGCGTTGCGCATCTCTACCCGGAGCTTGGCGTCCAGATTGGAAAGAGGCTCGTCCATCAGCAGCACCTCCGGCTCAATGACAATGGCCCGGGCCAGGGCCACCCGCTGCTGCTGGCCGCCGGAGAGGTTGGCGGGCATACGGTCCTTCAGGTGGTCTATTTTTACGATTTTCAGAATGTCATTGACCTTCTTTTCGATTTCCTCCTTGGGCAGTTTCCGGTTTTTCAGTCCGAAGGCCACGTTGTCGAAAACGTTCATATGGGGAAACACGGCATAGTTCTGAAAGACCATGCCAATATTCCGCTTGTTGGTGGGAATGTTGTTGATCACTCGATCATTGATCTTAAAGGTGCCGCCCTCAATGGAATTGAAGCCGATGATCATCCGCAGCAGTGTGGTCTTGCCGCAGCCGGAAGGTCCCAGCAGAGTGAAGAATTCTCCGGGCCTGATCTCCAGAGACAGCCCATTGATGATGGTTTCCTTGCCATACCGCTTGACTGCATTTTCTATGGTAATGGTTGCGCCCATATTCTCTCAATCACCTTTCTTTTCATTGTTTCGCAAGGTTTCCAATAATAGAAAAGTCATTGCGAGACAGTGCGCACACTGTCGTGGCAATCCCTCAGATTTTCAGGCTGGTTCCTTCAACCGAGGGATTGCCACACCAGTGACATGGGTCACTGGTTCGCAATGACAGCTACATCATCAATTTAACCGGCGTTTTCCAGGCACTCGGTATATTTCTCGGTAACAGCGCTCTTGTTCGCCGCCACCCATACACCGTCGTAAGAGGTCAGACGGTTGATCTGGTCCCAGGGGGTCAGGCTGTCGTTCAGCTTGGCATCCTGGCGCAGAGGACGGACGGTCAGGTTCTGGCCTACGTAGCTCTGGCACTTTTCACCCAGCATATAGTCCACAAACTTCTTGGCGTTTTCCATGTGAGGCGCGCCCTTGATGATGGACACGCACTGGCCGGACATCAAAGCACCTTCCTCAGGGAATACGACCTTCACAGCCACGCCATCCCGGACATAGGCGGCAGCCGGATCCTCCCAGGTCAGGCCCACCACATACTCGCCCTCAGCCACGCCTTTGTAGACCTGAGAAGAGCTGTTCAGACTGACACCGTCCAGATTCTTAACCAGGCCGGAGGCCCAGTCCCAGGCGGCATCGCTCATGGGGTCCCCGCTGCCCATATCGTAGAGGCCGGCAATCAGGCACTGGAAGGCGGAGCTGGAGTTGACAGGATCACCGGCGGCGATCTTGCCCTTCAGCGCGGGGTTCAGAAGATCCGCAAAGCCGTTGATTTGAATGTCTCCGGCCAGATCCGTATTGACGATGAACACAGTGGGGTCACAGAAGGCGGGAGAGGAGTAGCCGGTAACGTTCTTATAGCCCTCCATCATGTTGGCGTCTTCCGGGGACACATAGGGCTCGAAGCAGTCGGCGTAGTCCTTCAGCATAGCCTCGTCTGCTGCCCAGCAGATATCCCCCTGGGGGTTGGCAGCCTCAGACTTCACACGCTTCAGCACTTCACCGGTTCCGCCGGTGACCACCTCTACATGGATGCCGGTGTCCGCTTCAAAATTCTCGATAACGGCATTGTTCAGGCTCTCACTTCTGGCAGTATAGACGATCAGGGTCTGATCCCCCGAGGCAGCAGCCGGCGTCTGGGACTGCTGGGTCTTCTGACCACAGCCGGACAGAAGACCCATAGAAAGCACAAGGGCTGCGCAAAGTAAGCCGCTGATCCATTTTCTGGTGTTTTTCATAATATTGCCTCCTAATTATTCTTGTTCCCGTCCGTTTCCGGTGGTTTCTGGAATTATTTTATCATGCATCCTTAAAAAGTAAATCCCACAAAACACAACCTTTCCGGAGAAAATATATAACAGTTTGTATAATATTGCACGATTTCATAAGATATATTTTGTTCATATTGCTGATTTAAAGGTAAAAAAGCACGGACCGGCCTTCTTATCAGCCGGTCCGTGATCGTATGCTTCTTATTCCCCGCAGCCGGATTCCACCAGGGTCTTCATGGCCTCGATGGCGGCATCCTCGTCGTCCCCCTCGGCAGTAATGCGGATCTGGGTACCCTTGGTCATGGCAAGGCTCATAACGCCCAGAATGGATTTGGCATCCTTGCTCTTGCCAGAGCCCATGTTCTCCACAATAACCTTGCTTTGGAACTTTTTGGCTTCGTTCACAAAGAAGGATGCGGGGCGGGCATGGATGCCGTTGGGATTGGTGACGGTCAACTGTACTTCTTTCATATTCCTTTTCTCCTTATATTTTATAGATGGCGGACTCTGGGCATATACTCTTCCAGCAAAGCTGCGTTATAGCTGTCAGCGCCGGGGCAGTTGCCGCTGTGGAAAACCTTGGGCTCCACACCGTGGGACTTTAGGATCTCGCAGGCGTCCAAAACAATAGAATTTGCAATGGCCAGGGTAGCGATGGTAGACACGGGGCCCGCCTTGGTTCCATCAGCGCAGACGGCGATGGTGGCATCTCCCAGAGGGACATGGTTATCAATGCAGATATCGCAGAAATCCGGCAGATGTTTCCCATCCTTCTGTCGGGATGGCTCCACCAGATAGGCCAAGGAAGAAATGCCGATAACCTTGGCTCCCCGTTCCCTGGCCAATTCCGCCATCTCCATGCCAAATGGATTAATGCCTGATGTAGAGGCGATCAGCAAGCAGTCTTTGGGGCCGATGGGATAGCGGGCAATGACATGCTGGGCGTAACCGCTCATACGCTCAATCTGGCTGGATTTGGCCGCACCCTCATGAAGCATGGCCGCCGTCTCAAAAATGGGGTACACGGGAGCAAGTCCCCCCGCCCGGTAGAAAAGTTCCTCCGCCAGCATATGGGAATGTCCGCAGCCAAAGACATACAGAAGCCCATCCCCTTCCAGCACCTGCGCCAGAACCATTCCAGCCTCATGGAGCTTCTGCTCTTGGGTCTCAAAAATGGCATCCAGGGTATCACTGACATTTTTCCGATACATCTGATAGTACATGTTTTCTCCTCCACTCATTTGTGTTTCTACCGGTCAGTTCTTCTGCCGGGCGGAAATATGCTGACTTGTCATGCTGATGTGATAGGAATACCGGTCTGCCCGGTATTTGCCTTCCACATACTCAATAGGGCTGTGCTCCGCGTCAAAAGCCTGCCGGGTCGTGAACATGGCATATACAGGAGCATTCTCTCCAAGCATCCGCTGCTCCCAGGGCTGCAAGAGCCCAATTTCCAGACTCTGCTCGGCATATACCGGGCAAACACCGCACTTCTCCCAAAGGACGGCATACAAGGACACATCATCGGCAATATACTGGCACACTGTAGGTCCCACCCTGGGGTGCAAATAACAGGTCTCAATGGCCAAAGGACTGTCCCCCGCCAGGCGAAGCCGCTTCAACATCACCACAGGCGTATTTTCATCGATATGTAGTTTTTTTGCGACCTTACTTCCTGCAGGAATCGTCTCCAGGGTCAATATTCTAGAGCCGCAAGGCACATTGAGTTCCCGCATATCTTCCGTCAAGCTCGTCAGCGCTGAGAGCTTCGTAGAGAGCTTCTGGCTTTTGACAAAGGCTCCCTTGCCCTGAACGCGATAAATCTGCCCAGCCTCTTCCAGCTCGGAGAGGGCACGGCGCACCGTAATACGGCTTACCGCATATTTTTCGCAAAGCTCCCGCTCAGACGGGAGACACGTATCCTCTTTGCCAGCTATCTCTCCGATCAGCCGCTCCAGCTGCCGCACCAGTTGTGTGTATTTGGGTTTTCTGCTCCGCGCATCTTCCACAAGATTCTTTCCTCCGTCCATTGATATAACAAGTGGTACCGTCAATTTGCCCTCATCTTTCTGCAAGTATAGCATATCCTGCAAGCAATTTCAACAAGAATCTGCTGGTCTCAGATTTTCTTTCCAGAAAAATGCACATTCCTCTTGAAAAAAGATAAAACAAGTGGTATACTGTGAATAACCAATGAACAGTGGGCGTATTGCTTGTTGTTTTGCGTCCCTCTGCCGGTGATCAACGCTTTTTATAAGGAGGATGTTCCCCATGGGCAGCATCATCGCAAAAGAAAACATGCGTGTCGGCCTGAAAGCCAAAGACTGGACAGATGCCATCCGTCTCTCCGGTGCCGTTCTGGAAGAGGCCGGAAGCATTGAGCACGCATACACCGAATCCATGGTAAAAGCCGTGGAGGACCTAGGGCCCTATATCGTCATTATGCCAGGCTTTGCCATTGCTCACGCCGCCCCTTCCACCGCCGTACATAAAGAAGACCTGGCCCTGGTCACATTGGCGCAGCCTGTATCCTTTGGCAGCCCAAACGATCCTGTCCGTCTGATTCTATGTGTCGCCTGCATTGACCGAGAGAGTCATGTCCGAGCTCTGTCCGCGGTAGCGGAGGCTTTGAGCAGCGATGGCGTTATGGAAAAGCTGACAAACGCCACCAGTGTAGACGAAATGGACCGGATTTTGAACAGCTGATCCAGAATAATTTGTAGATGATTGTCTTCGGGCATTCAATAAAATAAGGAAATGAGGAACAAACTATGGGAGAACCTAAGATTCAAGCTGTCTGTGGCTTCGGCTGCGGCTCGTCACTGTTTCTGCGGATCAAAATCGACAACGTACTGAGCGCTCACGGCCTGAAGGCCCGCACCTTCTGTGGAGATGTGGGTACTTGCTGCTCTGCTGACTGCGATGTCATCTTTATTTCCGCTGAGCTGGGTGAGCGGATCAAAGACCGGGCTTCTGTACCCATTGTCATTGTCAACAACTTTATGGATGACAAGGAAGTGGAGCAGAAGGTTCTGGCTTACTTTGATTCGCTGAAAAAGTAAAAGAAAATAGAAGAATTTCATAGGAGGGTATTGTATGAACGCTGTTCTCGATTTTATCGTCAAAGAGATCTTCGGACAAGGCGCTATCTTTATTTCCCTGATTGCTCTTGTAGGCCTGCTGCTTCAGAAAAAATCCGCCTCCGAAGTCATTCGTGGCACTTTTATGACTGCCATTGGTTACTTCGTTCTGAATCAGGGTGTCAGCATTGTCTCCGGCACCGTTACCGATGTGGGCACCGCTTTCTCCACCATCATGCCCAAGGCTGTAGCCTCTACCTCCGTAGACATTGGCGGCCAGTTTGGCACGGAGATCGGTATCGTTATGATCATCGGTTTTGCCATCAACCTGCTATTTGCCCGGTTTACAAAGTTTAAGACCGTGTTCCTCACCGGCCATATGCTTTACTGGTTCCCCTACGTCTTCATCGCCGCTGGCGTAGACGCAGGCCTTACCGGCGGCAAGCTGATTATCCTGGCCGCACTCTTCACCGCAATCTACATGATCGTGGCCCCCAACCTGATGCGGCCTCTTGTGAAGAAGGTTACCGGAACAGATTCCTTCTCCATTGCTCACCCCACCACCACCCTGTCTTTGATTGCCGCCGGTGTTGCCAAGGCTGTTGGCGACCCCAAAAAGTCCACTGAGGACCTGAACTTCCCCAAGGGTCTGAACTTCCTGCGGGAGGTCTCCATCACCGGCTCTATCGTCATCCTCTTTACTTACCTTGTGATGGCTCTGCTGCTGCGGATCAACGGCTATAATCCCGCCGAGATCCTGGGCTACGACCGTGCTTTCACCTATTACTTCACCAAGACCGTCACCTTCGGTATGGGCGTCACCGTCATGCTGCTGGGTGTCCGGATGCTGATTGCCGAGATCGTGCCCGCCTTCCAGGGCATCGCCACCAAGGTCGTTCCCGGTGCTATCCCCGCTCTGGACTGCCCCGTGATTTTCAACGTTGCTCCCAATGCCCTGATCATCGGCTTTATCTGCGGCCTGGCTGCCTCCATCGTGACCATCCTGGTCTGCACCGCACTGAACGTGTTCCCCACCGTAGTCATTCCTCTGGCCTTCACCTGCTTCTTTGAAGGCGGCTGCGCAGCCATCGTTGCCAATGCCTACGGCGGTGTCCGGGGCTGCATCGTGGCCTCCATCATCAACGGCATCGTGATGGTGCTGCTGGTAGGCTTCGGTGCCTACTTCTTCAACAATACCATCCAGAGCTGGATGCTGGTCTACGGCGGCCAGGACTTCTCTCTGTGGGGCATTGTGGAAGGCCTCATTGCTAAGCTCATCGCCTGATTTATTCTCCCAGTTGTTCCTATTTTAAAGAGTTCCCTCTGCCTTTTCCCGGCAGAGGGAACTTTTTCCTTGCATTCATCCATTTCTAGGCATATAATGGCACCATAACGAAAAAAGGACGGGATACCATGAACGTGACCCTTCAGAATCTGACCAAGAAATTCCCCAACCGAAACAAAAAGGCCGGGGGCGAGGTGACCGCCGTATCAGACTTCTCCCTGGAGATCCCGGATGGGCAGCTCATCGGTCTTCTGGGCCCCTCGGGCTGCGGGAAGAGCACGACCCTTTACATGATCTGCGGGCTCCAGACACCTACCGGCGGCAAGATCTTCTTCGGAGACAAGGACGTGACCCAGCTTCCCACAGAGAACCGGGGAGTTGGGCTGGTCTTTCAGAACTATGCTCTGTATCCCCATATGACTGTGCTGCAAAACATCGTCTTTCCCCTGGAAAACCGGAAGGGAAAGGACCGGCTCAGCAAGGAGGAAATGAAGCGCCGGGCCCTGGAAGCCGCCAGGCTGGTGCAAATCGACGGACTCATGGACCGGAAGCCCAGCGAGCTCTCCGGCGGTCAGCAGCAGCGGGTGGCCATTGCCCGGGCTCTTGTCAAAATGCCCAGCGTTCTGCTGCTGGACGAGCCCCTTTCCAATCTGGATGCCCGGCTCCGGCTCCAGACCCGGGAGGAGATCCGCCGGATCCAGCGGGAAACCCAAATCACCACCGTCTTCGTCACCCACGACCAGGAGGAGGCCATGAGCATCTCCGACCAGATCGTGGTGATGAAGGAGGGCGTCATTCAGCAGGTGGGCAGGCCCCAGCAGGTCTACGATGACCCCAGCAACCTCTTTGTGGCCAAGTTTCTGGGCACCCCGCCCATCAATCTGTTCCGGGGCAGGGTCCAGGGGGGGCACCTCTTCATTGGGGAAGACGATGTACTCTCCGTCCCCGGCATTTCCGACCAGGATGTCACCGTGGGCATCCGTCCCGAGGGCTTTCTGCCCGAAACTGACGGTCCCTTCGCCTGCAAGCTGAACCGGGTGGAGATCATGGGCCGGGATGTAAGCATCGTCTGCGAAAACGGTGCCTGTGAGGCCGGGACCCTCCGGGCCATTATCCAGTCTGACGGGACTGAGCAGAGTCACCCGGATATCGTCCGCTTCCGTCTGAAGCCCGGCAAGGTCCTGCTCTTCGGTGCCGACGGCCAGCGACTGAGAGGATGAGCCATGGAGCAGAAAAATTACAAGGGCTTTCTCTACCTGCTGCCCGCCTTCCTCTTTCTGGGTTTCTTTCTGATCTACCCTCTTATCGATGTATTCGTCTACTCCTTCCAGGAGAATTACAACTTTGCTTCTCAGACCTATACGGGAGTCGGTCTCTATAACTACCAATATGTTCTCCGGGACCCCTACTTTTTGCAGGCTCTGAAAAACACCTTTTTGCTGGTGGTCATAACCGTGCCACTGTCCACCGGGCTGGCTCTGCTGATTTCCCTGTGCCTCAGCTCCATCCAAAAGCTCCGGGATCTGTTTCAGACTGTTTTCTTCCTGCCCTATGTGACAAATACCCTGGCGGTAGGCCTGGTTTTCATGATCCTATTCAAAAAGACCGCTTATTCTGACGGCTTCATCAATCTGCTGCTGAACACCCTGGGCATCTCCAGCGTGGACTTCCTCTCCGGGCCCTATTGGGCAAAGATGCTGGTGCTGTGCCTGTACACCGTGTGGATCGTCATGCCTTTCAAAATCCTGATTCTCACCAGCAGCCTGGCCTCCGTCAATGAGCAGTATCGCAGCGCCGCCCGGATCGATGGGGCCTCCCGGAGCCGGATCTTCTGGCGCATCACCCTGCCTATGATCTCCCCCAGCCTGTTTTATCTCATCATCACCGGCTTCATCGGGGCCTTCAAGGCCTATTCCGACGCAGTGGCCCTTTTCGGCACGGACCTGAACGCCGCGGGCATGAACACCCTGGTAGGCTTCGTCTACGATATGCTCTACGGCCGCTCCGGTGGTTACCCCTCCTACGCCTCCGCCGCTGCCATTTTCCTCTTTGCCATTGTGCTGACCATCACCTGCGTCAACCTGCTGGTAAGCAAGAAGCACGTACACTATGTATGAGGTGCCGCCATGGATTACGAACAAATTGAAGCAGCTGCCAAGCGAAAAAAACGCATCCGCACCTTCTTTATTGGTCTGCTGCTGACCCTATGGGCCATTTTGGTCCTCTTTCCCTTCTACTGGATGCTGCTGACCTCCGTCAAGAGCTACGGCAGCTACAACAGCGAGTATATCCCCAAGCTCTTCACCCTGTACCCCACCCTGGAAAACTATGCCAGTGCCTTCTCTCAGGTGCCACTGGCCAGGTACTTCTTGAATACCCTGATTTTCACGGTGATAACCACCGGGCTGATGCTCGTTGTGACAGTGCTGGCGGCCTTCGCCTTCTCCCGGCTGCGGTTTCCCGGGCGGGACCTGATCTTCACCCTGTTTCTCTCCTTAATGATGATCCCCACGGAGCTGGTGGTCATCACAAACTTTGTCACCATTACAAATCTGGACCTGCGCAACTCCTTCTTAGGCCTGATTCTCCCTTCGGTGACCTCGGTTTTCTATATCTACCTATTGAAAGAGAACTTCTCCCAGGTGCCGGACGAGCTGTACTATGCCGCCAAGGTAGACGGTACCTCGGACCTGAAGTACCTGTGGAAGGTCATGATCCCCATGTGCCAGCCCACCATCGTCACCGTCACCATTCTGAAGGTCATCGAATGCTGGAACAGCTACGTATGGCCCCGGCTCATTACCGACGACCAGAGCTTCTTCCTGGTGTCCGTCGGCATCCAGGAGATCCGGGAAAACGGCTTTGGCCGGGAGAACATTCCTGCCATGATGGCGGCGGTGGTGGTCATTTCTCTGCCGCTGATATTGCTGTTCCTCATGTTCCGGAAGAAGATCATGGCCGGTGTGGCCAGAGGAGGCACCAAGGGATGAAAAAAGCACTTTCTTTTCTGCTGATCCTCTGCCTGCTGCTCACCGGCTGCCACGGCACCCTGGCAGAAGGCACCGGCGGGGCAGCCGAAAACTTCATTGCCCCGGAAGAATTCGACGAGAGCAAACCATACACCATCACCTTCTGGGCCAAAAACGACACCAACAAGGCCCAGACCGCCGTATACGAGCAGGCCATCCGGGATTTTGAAGGGCTCTACCCCAACATCACCGTGAATATGCGGCTGTACACCGACTACACCCGGATCTACAATGACGTCATCACCAACATCTCCACAAACACCACCCCCAACGTATGCATCACCTACCCGGACCACATTGCCACCTATCTCACAGGAGAAAAAACCGTTGTGGGCCTGGACAGCCTCCTGACAGACTCCCGCTTCGGCTTGGGGGGCGAAAAGCTCCGGTATGAGGGCCCAAAGGAAATCGTAGACACCTATTTGAAGGAATGCACCATTGATGGCCAGACTGTTGCCATCCCCTACATGCGCTCCACGGAAGCCTGCTATGTCAACAAGGACTTTGTGGAGAAGCTGGGCTTCACTCTGCCGGAAACCCTGACCTGGGACTTCGTCTGGCAGGTCAGCGAGGCCGCCATGGCCAAAAACGCCGACGGCACCTATCAGGTCAACGGCCAGAAGGTATTGATCCCCTTCATCTACAAGTCCACAGACAATATGATGATCCAGGCTTTGCAGCAGCAGGGAGCAGGCTACGCCCGAGCCGACGGCACCGTAGAGCTATGGAATGAGGACACCAAGGAAATCCTGAAAACAGTTGCGCAGCACACTGCCACCGGCGCCTTCTCCACCTTCAAGATTTCCAGCTATCCCGCCAACTTCTTCAACGCCGGGCAGTGCATCTTCGCCATCGACTCCACCGCCGGAGCCACCTGGGTAGGCACCCACGCTCCCTTGCTGGACATCAGCGCCGACACGTTGGTAGACTTTGAGACGGCCGTACTGCCCATTCCCCAGTACCATGTGGATGCCCCCAAAATGATCTCCCAGGGCCCGTCTATCTGTCTGTTCTACAAGGAGGACCCCCAAGAGGTCCTGGCCTCCTGGCTCTTCGCCCAGTTTCTCCTGACCACAGATGTCCAGCTGGGCTATGCCGAGACAGAGGGCTATGTGCCCGTCACCGGGGATGCCCGGGAAAGCGCCGATTATCTTGACTACCTCTCCCGGGCCGGAGAGGACAACGATGCTCACTATGATGTGAAGATCAAGGCCTCTCAGCTTCTGCTGGACCACCTGGAGGATACCTTCGTGACCCCCGTCTTCAACGGCTCCGCCTCTGTGCGATTGGCCGCCGGGCAGCTCATCGAGGATACCGCCAAGGCGGTGCGGCGGAAGCAGGACACCTCTGACAAAGGCCTGGAGAAAATCTACGAAAATGTCAGCGCCCTCTACCGGCTGGATGCCATTGCCGTGACCCCGGGGACATCGGAGCTTGGCCCCCTTCCCACTGAGGCGAAGGTGCTGCTGTGGGCCTTAGGGCTCAGCTGGGCCGGACTGGCCGCCGTCTTTCTCCGGCAGCGGAAGCGGAAACCTTAACAAAGAAATAATCCCGCCGACCATTGATTTTTCCTCCGCTTCCCGGTATAATACCCTTGCGTGGAATACGCAAATCAGAATATCTTAAGGAGATTCAAAATGAAAAAGATCATTGCCCTGCTGCTGGCCCTCTCCCTGCTGGCCGCCTTTGCTGGCTGCGGCAAGAAGGACGAGGCCCCTGCTGCCACCGAGGCTCCCGCCACCACCGAGACCACCGCTGACCAGGCTCCCGTGGAAACCGTCCTGCCTGAGGCCGAGTCCATGAGCTACGCCGAGTACATGGCCGCCCCCGTGGACACCCCCGTGTGCGTAGAGACCTACGTTCAGGCCCATCAGTCCTGGTGGGACAACAAGATCACTGTCTACGCCCAGAGCGAGGACGGTGCCTACTTCCTGTACAACATGGAGTGCTCCGAAGAGGATGCCGCCAAGCTGAAAGAGGGCACTCACATCCGGGTCAACGGCTTCAAGGCCGAGTGGTCCGGCGAGGTGGAGATCGTAGATGCCACCTTTGAAATTCTGGAGGGCTCCTACATTGCCGCTCCCACCGACATCACCGGAGGCCTGGCCGCTACCAACCTGATCGACAGCCAGAATGAGAAGGTCGAGATTCGGGACCTGACTGTGGAGGCCGCCAACGATGAGGGTGCCGCTTTCCTGTACAACTGGGACGGCTCCGGCAAGGCTGGCGACAACTGCGACCTGTACTTCAACGTTTCCGACGGCACCGGCACCTACACCTTTACCGTAGAGAGCTACCTCTGTGACCAGGACACCGATGTGTACAACACCGTCACCAACCTGAAGGTAGGCGACAAGATCGACGTGGGCGGCTTCCTGTACTGGTACAATGGCCTCCAGCCTCATGTCACCTCTGTGACTGTGAAGTAAGCAGCTTCTATTTTCTGCCCCGGAGATCCGGGGCAGTTTTTATAAGAAAGAGGTAACCCATGAAAGAATTCACCCGCATCCTCAAGTTCACCCTCTGCTCCGTCAGCGCGGCGGTGATCGAGATGGCGGTCTTCGCCCTGCTCAATGAGTTCACCGGTCTTCCCTACTGGCCCTGCTACCTGGCTGCTCTGGTTCTCAGCGTGCTGTGGAACTTTACCCTGAACCGGAAGTTCACTTTCCAGTCCGCCGCCAATGTGCCGGTGGCTATGGCGAAGGTGGCTGCCTACTATGCCGTGTTTACCCCCCTCTCCACAGGGCTGGGAAATTACCTGGCTTCCACGCTGCTGTGGAACGAGTATCTGGTGACCATCCTCAATATGCTGCTGAACTTCACCACAGAGTTTCTGTATCAGCGGTTCTTCGTGTTTGGAAAATCCATTGATTCGGCGAAGAAATAAGCTCCCTGACCTTCCCTTGGGGGAAGGTGCCGCCGCAGCGGCGGAA
>OIZT01000459.1_pt1 | contig 25435 bp, 25 predicted proteins | sample 1588611 | NCBI WGS metagenome assembly OIZT01 (sample SAMN03283278) | human gut metagenome | biome: human-associated habitat; material: feces | host: Homo sapiens | place: Peru | collected 2012
CAAGCACATCGATTTTCAGTATGTAGTAAAGGGCACAGAGCGTTTTGGAGTGATCGACCACTACTCCAGCACCCCCAACTGCAAGTATCGTCCCGACGTAATCCACTACGACTACGACCGCCGGAAGGCCCGTTTCTTCGACAGTACCCCCCGGCGAGTTCTTCATCTTCTTCCCTAGAGACTGGCACATCGCCAAGGTGGCAAATGATGGTGAGATGTTACTCAAGGTGAGTCTCAAGGTGGTATTCAAGGTATCCCTTACCCCATTTCCTCCTTCACTTCCACTACCACTTCGCCCTTACGGGCAATGACCTTCTTCACCCGGTCGAAGAGCTGGAGGAAGAGTTCCTGGCTTCTGAGGACGAAGCCGGGAGCATGAGCCTCGCCGATGAGGATGCCGCCCTTGCGGAGACGGGACGGACCGTTGCCCGGCTGCATCATGGGGCACGAAAGGGCATGAAGCTCATCCAGGCACCCGAACTCATGATGCTTGCGCTCCAGGCGGCAGCGCTCGCAGATTTCGGGGAGAGGAAGAGGCGAACAGCCCACCCCTGATGAAGCATCAGAAGAAGAGGAAGCCTCCTTCTTCACCGCCTCCAAGAACATCATCTTGCGGGCGAAACTGCGGCATTTAGCCACCACTACGCGATATTCACCAGGCTCCAGGCAGCCCCCCTCGCGCTCTACTGTATCGCAAATATGCTCGTGGTCAACGATGCCACCCTTGCGATCTACTATTTCCAGACTAAGGCGACCCACTACGGCGCCACGAACTGTACGAAAACGATTTAAGACTAATTTCATCATAACAGACAATAACTGATAAAAAATAACAGACAATAACCGATAAAAATAACAAACAATATCTACCCAAAAAACTATTGAGAAAACATTTGAAATTCACATTCACTTTCACATTTTCTGAACGTAAGAGGACTGATAATAATCAGATAAATCCTTGCATCCTTCGGGCAACTGATGATACACCAGCTGCGGAAACATCTCCTTCAATTTCATATAGAGACTAATGCCAGGCTTATCCTGATCTGGCCACATGTGAAGATTCCTTCCCGACAAAAGACTGCGACATTCTTCATTACAAAGTGTAGCACTAGGTATTGCTATCGCCTTATAACCCATAGACATAGCACTCCAACAGTCGGTACATCCCTCAGTAATAACCAAAGGTTCATTATCAGCTACTTGGGGCAAAATCTGCATCCCATATACCATAGGTTTGCTGCCAGGTGCAAATTTAAACCGGGGCTTCTCCTTAGATTTATCCCCCAGAAATCTGCTCTGTACCGTTAGCAATCTTCCATCCACCCCATAGTAAGGTATGAGCAGGGAAGGCCCATCAAAAAACTTACCACCAAAGCGATAGCCAGCGATAGAAAAATCTGTACTTACCACTCTGCACCAATAGATGTATTCGGGGCGCAGCTTTCGCTGTTCGAAAAGAAAATCCCTTGCAGTCTCGGTGAGTTTCTTTCCCTCAAGCATTCTCATGAGATAATCTACATCCGGCTGATGCTGGAATGGTCCTCTAAGGTTGATTCTGTCCGTATCGCATTCCGTTTTCTGCTGCCCGACCGTACCCCTTGCTGGCTGCCGGTCATTCCCCACAACAATACCGAAGTTTCTTCCCAACCATTGGCAGGCTTCGGTAAAAGAGAGATTCTCCCGCTTCATCACCAGGTCGATATTATCACCACCCCACCCGCATGCAAAGCAATGGCAAGTATTGGTTGATGGCCAGAAATGCAAACTCGGATTAGAATCGTTATGACTGATACAGAGCGCATTGCGATGACGCAAGCCTATTCCCAAAGCATCAGCCACCTCCAGTATATTGATGCCTCTAAGTTTAGAGAGCGTGATTGAATCTATATATTCTGCCATATAATAATTGATTTTTTAATACGTGAAAATCTATTTATCAGGAATATCACCATCAGCTGCATGGGTAGTTTTCTGCTGCGTTTTTCTAAGCACTTTCTTGTTCTCACCCTTTTTAGGCTTCTCGAGCCATCCCCATCTGCGCCAGTTGCATACCATGTTGCGGGCAGGGGTCTTGAGCCCCTTCTGCGTCAGAAATTCCTCCAGGAACTGATAAGAAAATTCCTGCGGCAACTCGCTGAAATAGTCTACTGTATGATAAGGCTCTCCTTCGCCCTCGGCAGAAATCTGCTCGAAAGCCTTGCCCCATCGCTGCAACATATTACGCAAGATGTGGTCGGCACAAGCCAGATAGGTCTGCCTTACCAGTTTCCGGATTTCCTTCTCGCTTTTCTTCCCTTCCACTTTGTAAAGCACTTGCATGAGGGCAGCGATGCGGAAGGCTGAAACCGAACTGCGCTTGTAGAAGACATCCATCGACTTGGACATGGTTTTCACCACCTGCTGGCGGCAGTCGTTACACCATTTTACCACCGTCTTGTAGAGCCAGCTCATATCTTCCTCTATCTCCTGATGGAATTTTCCATCTTCCTCGTAGCACAACCCGAAGAGCTTATCCAACGTATTCTCCAGCTCATTACGCTGCATATCGGTCAACGCCTGAAACTGAGGCGGATTGTCGCCCAGATGACTGATGAGCGGGCATAAGATGGTTCGGGTTACAGCACCGCCCTCAATGGCAGCCTTGTTCATATATCTGCTCACCGCACTCTGAGTGCCGCAGAAAACGAACGACAGCAAGGCATCTACCATGGCACTATAGCTGGATTCGCTCATGAAATCCTGACCATATACGCTGCCCAGATCGTATGCCGTCTTGATAACCTGCGAGAGGTCGGCAAACTGGCGCTTGGCAGAATGCACGATGGCAGAAATCTCATCGGCAAATTCGAAGAGCGTCTTCGGAGCACCATAAAGTTTGACGGCAGCATCGCATCGCTTGATGAACATGGTGAGCGATACGGTTTCGGGCAGGATGGTGATGTCGGTCTTCGGTTCGGGTGGCAGCTTGCCATCCTTCTTTCCCTGGCGTCGCTTCAGGGCAGCATACTCCTGCTCCTTGGCTCTCATTTCGCTGTCGCGCTCGATGAAAGGTTTCATCAGGGTACGCATGATGTATCTGGCAAACGATTTTCCGCTCGACTGCTCGCCCTCTACGATGACCTGCAACACGATGGCCGATTTTTCTCCCTGATTATCATACACATACTGTATTCTGACACGTGTAAGATAAACGCTGAGCATGGCAGCAGCCACCACCAGCGTAGGATACTTGAGGTCAGAAGGCGAAGTGATCATCCATTCTCTGATGCCCGACGGATAATCCTTATCGGCAATCAGGTGATGCATGGGCATCTCTTCATTCTCTTCTGCCTGTTCAGCCAGCTTTGCTCCTTTCACCCCAGATGATACCATGTTATTGATTCCGCCCTTGGTATCCTCAGGCTTTGCCACTGGATTAGTCTGAGACGCTTCCTGTGGAGGTATTTTCTTTCCTTTTTCCATAATCCCAATCATTGATTATTTCTGTATGCAAAAGTAAGGAAAAAAAGCCTCCCCGGCAATAGGCGTCCTGCCGGTTCGCCTCCTACTAAGCCTCATCGCCGGCAACTAAGCCTTCCGCTAAGCCTCCAGCTCATCTGAAGGCATAAAAAAAGCACTCTTTGCTTGCAAACGAAGCAAAAAGTGCTGATACTGTATTATTTCTAAAAAATCTTCTGTTCAGATATGTTTCTATTCTTTTATATTATCACCCCCACTGACATAAGAAAGAACCAAACGGCGAACCACGGCATGAATGTCTTCATTAGGGAACTTCTGGCGATATTTCTCCGTAAGGTCTTCGCAGAAATACATCTTGCTATGAACCAAAGAAGAAGGAATATTTAGATGCATAAACACATCGTATGTTGCAACAGGCTTGCCATCCTTTGTGTCGACAGACACAATATCCATCTTATACCAAGCTAGTCCAGATACGGCAGAGAACAATCTATAATTGTCCTTCCCCTCCACTTCACCAGCTCTGCTCAGTATATATACGTCAGCAGACTTATCGTCCTCAGGATTCACCGCATATAGCATATATGCAGGAGAAAGCGTCGAGTATCTTTTTATGACAAACTGATATTTTTTGCTTCCTCCAAAAGGAGGGTTTGCCTTCAAATCCTGCTCTATATCCTCACGAATTTGCGGCGCATCCACCACAAACTCTACTTCGCCAGTATAATTGACGACAGTTTTCGATGACTGTGGATTTGGCTGAATAACTTCACCATTGTCATTGCTGTTGTCACACGCACAAAAAGCCAAGACTACCAACAGTAGTAAGACTGATTTTTTTACTAAATACTTCATATCCTAATTTGTTTATTAAACCTATTCTGATATTAAACGTAGAATATGCCTAAAGATTGCTCTATTTTACGTTTTTAACATTCCATCTAAAACTTGCCAACACTCACAAGAAGCAATCATTTCCCCGCTTCCTACTGCCCCTTACGGTAGATGGCGACAAAACGGTTAGCGATATTGATGAGTTTCTGCCGGGCGTTAGGATCACTTACGTCATCAAACAACCAGTTGGGAAATTCGCCACGCATTTTGGAGAAACGCTTGGAGATGACACTGGCATTGGTCAGGTCGGAAGGCATGCCCAGCTGCTCTGTAAGATACTTACAGAAAGATGCGCCATTATCAAATTTGCCTTCAAAATCTTTGATATCAGAGAGCGCCACCATAATCAGGGCATAGTCTTTCTTCAAAGGAATAGCCTTCTCGTCTATCATCTTCTGCAAGGCTCGCTTTACTCTTTCTCCCTGGCTCAAGTCGCCCCATTCCTTCTCTTTATCTTCTTCCGTTTTTTCCTGCCCGCCGTTTTCCTGATGCTCATCGTCTGTCACTTCCAATTCCAATGTCCTCTTCTGTTCAGGCTCGAATCCGTGAAGATATTCTTCATCATTGTTCTGGCGCATCAGTTCATTAATCTGAGATGAAACGAAGAAACCATCCTCGCCATAATAACCGATTTTGGCTGCCAGCTGTTCAACCACATCCCGGTTCTTCTCCAGCGATTCCAGGCATCGGTTAGAAAACTCATAAGCCACATAACCTCTCCATTGCGCCATAATCATTACCGAAAATTGAGACAATTTCGACTCCAAAGGCATCATCTGAAGTATCACAGCTGCCATATACAGGATGACAAATACGATTCTCTGCCGCTCGTCCTGAGCTGTAGCATACTCATCCTCGTCAACATAGTTTTTTTCATATTGCCCTATTCCTTCCACAAAGGCAAGGCGGCTCTCCGTATCGGTATGCGAAAACATCATTTTGTCTACGATGCAGAATACCTCATAAAAAACATCCTCGCATGAACATCTGGACGTAGGAAACCAAGTCTTGTCATTGAAAATATCATGGGAGATGGCTTGGAAAGCCTGATAAACCAGATACTGCGAGAAAGATTTATCTACCATCTGCCTGGTCTTCATCTTAAATAACTTCATCGCCGTAACCCTTTAAATCATTAAGAATAATATCAAGAGAATTGATCAAGGCAAACTGAGAATTCCCATGACAATCACAACAGACAGCATCTCCAACTACCAGGGCAGAAATCTCTGCATCAGATATTTTCACCTTGGTTCGTTTCAGCGAACGGGAAGAGGTACACGGACCTGTCCAATAGTATACCTTGATGCCGTAATCTTCTTTACTGCACAGGTTCACCAACATGGCAATGTCTCTGTTTGCCTTGTCCAAGTGCAACTGCTCACCAGGATCAGTTTCATATCTGGCATGATACTTACGAGCATTGATGCACTCCATGAAGGAATGCTGCATCTGTAATTGCTTGACAAAGGAATATGGCGCATCGCTAAGAGTCTGATGGCGAGGAAATGAAAACACCACAGCCTTTGGCTTATAGCCAGCCTTGATTCTTTCAGCCACGGCATCAAAGAAATCACCAGGTGGCAACTTGGCTGAAATCACCATATTCCAGCCATATTGATTGGCCACTCTATTGATATTATCCCTCAGAAGAGCCACCACCTTGTCCTGTCCTTTTTTGCCCCCGAAGATTGTAGATTCTTCCACAAAAAGGAAACCTTTGTTGGGGCGATTATCAATAATCACCTTGCAGAAAGGCTGGTTGTGAATTTCATTCTCAGTAAAGTTACTCCAATAGAATTCCTTCTTGTCTGCACATACGTCCAGCACAGCCACTCCCTCTCGAAATCCCAATATTCGATTGTCATGGATGATGTCATCATCATTCTTCTTTGATTCCACCAAAGTCATTTTCTTGCTTTCCAGCAAACTGTCCATTACCTTCTCGAAACCAGTCTGACACTCCTGATATTTTTCAGGCGATGGCATTTCGGGAAATTCCAAGGGTAGAGTACCCTCGATACTTGAAAGATTCCGGCTTTTGCAGAAATCAAATTTGAAGACAACGTAAGAAGTCTTTTCGGTGCTGTTTTTGGTTCGTCCAGTCATTAGCTTCTGGTTTAAATTATACCATGAAAGTTATTTTTCATAGCAACTACAAAAGTAATACTTTTTCCCCGAATAAACAAATAAATTCTAAATTATTTTTTATCAAATTGTCTTTTTTTCATAAAACCATCAAAACAAAATGTGAATGTGAATGTGAATTTGAAATGTAAGTCAATGTATCGGGTTGTTCCATCCATTCCTTTTACAGGATATTGTGAATGAAATTCAGTCCTCGCGCGCGTACCTTATTATATATATAATATTAACCTATTATAATGGCTACTATTACTTAAACACGATTATACGCTTCTCCTTCAGGTAACATTGAAAAACATTTCAAATTCACATTCACATTCACATTTTTGCCTTTCCTCCTATCCACCAGCTAACCCACAGAGCAAGTAACTGTGCGCCCGATGCCCCTAAAACTGCGTGGCGACGCAGCCGAGGCTACGTCCCGATGCAACGGGCGATACGTCGGGACGTAGTTGGCGGTACATCGCCACGAAGAGGGGGATGAGAGGGGGATGCACGGGATTCTTGACAAGGATGCACATGATTCGGGACAAGGATGCACGTGATTCAGGACAACTATTGCATTTTGCCGATTTTTTTTGTATCTTTGCAATGTGTTAGAAGAAAGGCTGCACTGCCATTCATCAAGAACGGCAAATGGGAAATTAACCACTAAAAAACGGAGAGGGAAAACGACAGGGGTGCACACCTGCCCTATCTCTTTCTAAATGTTGAACCACTAAAAAAGAAAGGAAAAAAGAAAATGAAAAAGGAAGTTTGGAAAACTATCTTGCAGATGCTCATCGCTGTACTCACCGCCATCGGCACTACCCTCGGCGTAACCAGCTGCATGTAGACTGATTTGTTTAACCATTTAAAAAACTATTTAGATTATGGGAATTAAAGTAAAAGCTATCGAGCGCAACGTGGCGTTCGAAAAAGGAAAGCAGAAGTGGGCGTTCGTCATGCAGGCTGACCTCTACAGCCAGCTGAACGCAAGTAAGGTAATCGAGGAAGCTGCCATCCGAAGCGGTCTGCCTAAGGCAGTGATCAATGCCGGATGGACTGCCATCGGCGATGTGATAGCTGCCTGGGCCACTGAGGGCCACAGCGTGGCTGTGCCAGGACTGGGTAGCCTCCGTTTCGGTCTCAACTCTACTGCCGTGGAGGATGTGAACAAGGTGAGCGCCAACCTCATCACCCGCCGTTACATCATCTTCGTGCCAAACACCGAGATCAAGAAGGAACTGGAGGAGACTTCCGTCAGCATCACCTGCTACGACCGAAACGGTAAGGTGGTGAAGCAGGTTACCTCTACCGACAAGCCTTCGGGCGACGACAACCCTGGCGGTGGCGGTTCTGACGGAACCGGTGGCGGAAATACCGAAGGCGGTGGTGGAAATACCGAAGGCGGTGGTGGAAATACCGAAGGCGGTGGTGGAAATACCGAGGGCGGTGGCGGAAACACCGAAGGCGGTGGCGGAAAAACCGAGGGCGGTGGCACCGATAGCGGAGACGTAGGTCTCTAAACAGCTCCCCTAAAAGAGGAAGAATCTAACAGAGAAAAAACTCTAAAAGAGGAAGAATCTAACAGGGGAGAATCCTAAAAAGAAGAAGGGCGGCATGCCCGAGGCATACCTTTTACAGTATACCTTGGTCATGTACACCCTTTTGTATCCTTGCACCTTTCTTTCTGCCTAAATTAAACTAATCTACCATGCAACGGGTTCCTGCGCATCACTGCGCAAGAAAAAACCTAAAACCTAACACCAAAAAATGGCGTTAAATAAAACCTATGTTTCCTGCGCATCCCTGCGCAGGTTGAATTTATGGGGCACTTAAAAACAAGTGCTTTGACATAACAACATAAATCCCCCAGCGCATCCCTGCGCCGGAAAAACGTCTGACTTAAATTATTTACTGTTGCACAACGCCGTGTGCATAACCCAAAATATGACAGGTCAGTAAGACCAGTCAACCTAATAACTCATTCTATAATAATGTCACGAAATCAGCGGCGATATCCACCAGCTTCTTGCGACGAGCCACACCGATGATGTAGTGCGCCTCCTTGGCTGAGCAATGGAAATGCTTCTTGATGCCAGTCACAAGCTCCTGCTTGGTGATGGAATCCACACCCTTAGGAAATGACTTTCTAACCGCCTTTTCTATATCGCTCATCTTGTACTCCATGTGTCGTTTATGGTAGTAGGAAGATACTGTGACTGCGAAGACAATCACCAGCACGATGATAGTGAACAATACTGTCTGATTCATGATCTTAAATTCTATACGTTTTTACGGTTTATCCAAATTATTGTATTCTCTCTACCGCCTGTAGTCCTCGCTCCCGTCCGGGGGCAATCATCCCAAAGCGATAGGCGCCCGCGATAGCTGCTATCTCGAAACGCACCGCAAATATAGCAAAAATATTCCAATGTTGTTCAAAAAATCCCGATTATTTTTAGTTTTTGCATAAAAAAAGTGGTTTTTCCATCGTTTTTCCCGATAAAACATGGTTTTTTCAAAAATTATATGTATTTTTGCAATGTGTTGGAGTGCCGCCACAAGGTGGCGCTCCAATAATCTGAAAGCCCCTTTATATATATAATAATGTATTGGGACCGGAAGAAGAGAAAAACTATCAATTTAAAAGCAAAACTAACAAATAACACAATAACATAATAACATAGAGAAATGCAAGAAACGGTAAAAAAGGTACTGACCGGCGATTTTAATCGCAAGAAGGCACTGCTCTTCCTCCTGACGGCACTCGTCACGGTCATCGTTTGGAACTTGCCCATCGACAGCTTCGGCATCGACGGACTGACAGTAGTTCAACAGCGCATCATCGCCATCTTCGTGATGGCAGTGATGCTGTGGCTCACCGAAGCTATTCCGGCCTGGGCCACGAGTGTGGTAATCATCTTCGTGCTGCTCTTCTTTGCCAGCGACTCGGCATTCAAGATCATGCAGGGTTCTGAGGCCGAGATGGGACAGCTGCTCGACTATCAGGGTGTGATGGCATGCTTTGCCGACCCAACCATCATCCTCTTCCTGGGCGGATTCGTGCTGGCGATAGCAGCCACGAAGAGCGGACTGGATGCCAAGATGGCAAAAGTGCTGATAGCCCCGTTCGGCAAGCGCTCGGAGCACGTGCTGCTGGGCTTCATGCTCATCACCGGCATCTTCTCGATGTTCATCTCCAACACCGCCACCGCAGCCATGATGCTCACCTTCCTCACCCCTGTATTCAAGGCTTTGCCTCCGGGCGGAAAGGGCCGCGTAGCGCTCACCATGGCCATTCCTATCGGAGCCAACCTGGGCGGTATGGGTACACCTATCGGAACCCCTCCTAACGCCTTCGCCTACAAGGTGCTCAACGACCCTCAGGGACTGAACATGGGCATCGGATTCGGCGACTGGATGATGATCATGGCGCCGATGGTCATCCTGATGCTCATCGTGGCATGGTTCATCCTGCTCAAGATGTTCCCATTCTCACAGAAAACCATCGAAATCAAGATAGAGAGTCATGCGCACAGCAACTGGCGCACAGCCGTAGTGGCTGCCACCTTCATCCTCACCATCATCCTCTGGGTATTCGGTAAGCAGCTGGGCGTCAACGCCAATACCGTGGCTATGCTGCCTATCGCCGTGTTCGCCTTCACGGGCGTCATCAACGCCAACGACCTGAAGGACATCGACTGGGCGGTTATCTGGATGGTAGCAGGAGGTTTCGCTCTGGGTCTTGCCATGAACGGTACGGGACTTGCCGAGGCTGCCGTGAAGAGTATTCCGTTTGGCGAGTTCAACCCGCTGGTCATCATGGTCATCTCCGGTCTGGTATGCTTCGCGCTGAGTAACTTCATCTCCAACACCGCCACCGCAGCCCTCCTGATTCCTATCCTGAGCGTGGTATGTGCGGGCATGGGCGACAAGCTTGCCGAAATCGGCGGTACATCCACCATCCTCATCGGTGTGGCAGTAGCAGCCAGCTGTGCGATGTCTCTGCCTATCTCAACCCCTCCAAACGCCATCGCCTACTCTACCGGTCTCATCCAGCAGACTGACATGGTGAAGGCAGGAGCCACCATCGGTGTCATCAGCATCCTGATAGGCTACTCCGTGCTGGTATTCTTCTGCCGCATGGGAATCCTGTAAGGAGAAACGACAATAAATAAGAGACCACTGCAAAATAAATGAGGTTTTATTTTGCAGTGTCTTTTTTTTGGCGTAACTTTGCACCTGCAAAAACAAAATACAGAAAAATATTGAGATGAAGAAGATAGTAATCGGAATAGACGTAGGCATTTCTACGACCAAGATTGTAGGTATCGACGCCAGCGGCATGGTAATCAGTCCTATCCGCATCAAGGCTACCGACCCCATCACATCGCTCTACGGAGCCTTCGGAAAATACCTGCACGACAACAAGATTGCCCTCGACGAGGTGGAACAGGTGATGCTGACCGGTGTGGGAGCAGCCTACATCGACGAGCGCATCTACGGACTGCCAACGGCGAAGAGTGAGGAATTCGTAGCCGACGGACTGGGAGCCCGATATGAGAGCAAGCTGGACCGCATGATCGTGGTGAGCATGGGCACGGGAACATCGCTCGTGAAATGCGACGGCGACGACATCAAGCACATCGGCGGTATCGGCATCGGCGGCGGCACCCTGGCGGGACTGAGCCGCATCATGCTGAAGACCGACGACATCAAGCAGATAGTGAACCTGGCGAAGGACGGTGACATCTCGAAGATCAACCTCCTGATAGGCGACATCAGCGCCAAGCCTCTGCCGGGCCTTCCGATGACCGCCACGGCTTCGCTCTTCAGCAATGCCAAGGCGAATGCATCGCGCGAGGACATCGCCATGGGACTCATCGGCATGGTATTGCAGAGCATCGGTTCTGCCACCATCCTCTCGTCCCTGGAATCGGGCATCAAGGACTTCGTGATGATAGGCAATCTCACCCTCCTGCCCCAGTGCCGCGAGGTATTCCCAGCCATGGAGAAGCTCTACGGCGTGAGATTCAGAATACCGAAATACTCGGAGTTCTGTACCGCCATCGGTGCCGCCCTCGACTACAAGAGGGGGCAGAAGGAGGAATAGTCCGACCCCTCCCGCAACGCACAAGAAACAAGAAAAAGACACCCACAGAAAGCACAGCGCCGCAACGGCCTGATATATAACCATTTAAACGTTTTGGAAAACAAAATTTTGTAAAGGTTTTCCAAAACGTTTTATTATTTCCCTGATTTTCAGCGACTTAATATTTTTTAACGATAAAAAAGTTATCCAAAAGCTTGCCGTTTCAGGAATTATTTGTATCTTTGCAATGTCGAAAATGGTTACACCGTAATCTATTCGTAACATAAGAACTTAATATAAAGCAATTTAGTCATTAATCGTAAAAGTAATAGTATAATGATTCAAACAGTAGTAAAGCGCGACGGACGCATCGTTGGATTCAACGAACAAAAGATAATGGCTGCAATCCGTAAAGCCATGTTGCATACCGATAAGGGTGAAGATACCGCCCTCATCGAGCAGATCACCGACCACATCTCTTATCGTGGCAAGAGCCAGATGAGCGTGGAGGCCATTCAGGACGCCATCGAGATGGAACTCATGAAGAGTGCCCGCAAGGATGTAGCCCAGAAGTATATCGCATACCGCAACCAGCGTAACATCGCCCGAAAGGCGAAGACACGCGACGTGTTCATGAGCATCGTCAATGCCAAGAACAACGACATCACCCGCGAGAATGCCAACATGAACGCTGACACTCCTGCCGGAATGATGATGAAGTTCGCATCGGAGACAACCAAGCCTTTCGTTGACGACTACCTGCTCTCAGAAGAGTCGCGCGACGCCGTTACGCACAACTATCTCCACATCCACGACAAGGACTACTATCCAACCAAGAGCCTCACCTGCGTGCAGCATCCGCTGGACATCATCCTGCACCACGGATTCACGGCAGGCCACGGTTCAAGCCGTCCTGCCAAGCGCATAGAGACAGCAGCCGTACTGGCCTGCATCTCGCTGGAAACATGCCAGAACGAAATGCACGGCGGACAGGCTATCCCAGCCTTCGACTTCTACCTGGCTCCATACGTACGCATGTCGTATCAGGAAGAGGTGAAGAACCTGGAGAAGCTGACAGGCGAAGACCTGAAGGACCTCTACGACGCTCCTATCGACGACTACGAAGAGAAGCCGCTGGACGGACTGCAGGGCAAGGCACGCCTGGAGCAGCACGCCATCAACAAGACCGTGAACCGCGTGCATCAGGCAATGGAGGCATTCATCCACAACATGAACACCATCCACTCACGTGGCGGTAACCAGGTAGTATTCTCAAGCATCAACTATGGTACGGATACCAGTGCCGAGGGTCGCTGCATCATGCGCGAAATCCTGCTCAGCACCTACGACGGCGTGGGCAACGGCGAGACAGCCATCTTCCCTATCCAGATATGGAAGAAGAAGAGAGGCGTCAACTATCTGCCTGAGGACAGAAACTACGACCTCTACCAGCTTGCATGCAAGGTGACAGCACGCCGTTTCTTCCCTAACTTCCTGAACCTGGATGCTACATTCAACCAGAACGAGAAGTGGAGAGCTGACGACCCTGAGCGCTACAAGTGGGAGATAGCAACCATGGGATGCCGCACCCGCGTATTCGAAGACCGCTGGGGCGAGAAGACCAGCATCGCACGAGGCAACCTGAGCTTCTCTACCATCAACATCGTGAAGCTCGCCATCGAATGCATGGGCATCGAGAACAAGCAGCAGCGCATCGACATGTTCTTTGCCAAGTTGGATAACCTGCTGGATATCACAGCCAAGCAGCTGGACGAGCGATTCCAGTTCCAGAAGTCAGCCATGGCAAAGCAGTTCCCACTGCTGATGAAATATCTCTGGGTGGGCGCTGACAAGCTGGAGCCTACGGACACCATCGAGAGCGTCATCAACCACGGTACACTGGGCATCGGATTCATCGGACTGGCAGAGTGCCTCAAGGCGCTCATCGGCAAGCACCACGGCGAGAGCGAGGAAGCTCAGGAGCTGGGTCTGAAGATTGTGACTTACATGCGCGACCGTGCCAACGAATTCAGCGAGCAGTATCACCACAACTACTCCGTGCTGGCTACTCCAGCCGAGGGCTTGAGCGGCAAGTTTACCAAGAAGGACCGCAAGGAGTTTGGCGTCATCCCTGGCGTTACAGACCGCGACTACTATACCAACTCCAACCACGTGCCTGTATACTATAAGTGTACAGCTCTGAAGAAGGCACAGATCGAGGCTCCATACCACGACCTGACCCGCGGCGGCCACATCTTCTATGTAGAGATTGACGGCGACGCTACCCACAACCCAGCAGTCATCGCCAGCGTGGTAGACATGATGGACAAGTACAACATGGGCTACGGTTCAGTGAACCACAACCGCAACCGCTGTCTGGACTGCGGCTACGAGAATGCTGATGCCAACCTGGAGGTTTGTCCAAAGTGCGGCAGCCACCACATCGACAAGCTTCAGCGCATCACCGGCTACCTGGTAGGTACCACCGACCGCTGGAACAGTGGCAAGCTGGCAGAGCTCCACGACCGTGTTACACATATTGGAGGTTCAAAGTAAACTATGATCAGCGTATTGAGCGTAGTACATGATACGATGGTAGATGGTCCGGGCTTCCGCACATCCATATATTGTGCCGGCTGCCCGAACCACTGTCCGGAGTGTCATAATCCCCAGTCATGGGACATCAACCATGGCACGATGACGTCTACCGAGGAGCTGATGAAGGAAATCATGGACGATCCCTTCGCCAACGTCACCTTCTCGGGCGGCGACCCGATGTTTCAGGCAGAGGGTTTTGCCGAACTGGCACGAGCCATCCGCCAGCAGAGCGACAAGACCATCTGGTGCTTCACGGGCTTTCTCTTCGAGAACCTGGTGAAGAATCCGGCTCAGCTTGAACTCCTGAAGCTGATAGACGTACTGGTAGACGGTCCTTACCAGAAGGACAAGCGCGATACCGACCTCTTCTTCCGGGGCAGCAGCAACCAGCGCATCATCAATGTAAAGAAATCCCTGCAGGAAGGCAAGGTAGTAGAAATACATCTCACAAAAGAAAATCCGAATCCCGTGCTCTGATTCCCAAAAGCACGAGATTCGGATTCTTTTTTTATTCCTTGATTTTCTCCGCCAGCATCTTCCACTCTTCTTCCGAGAGATACGGCTTGAGTTCCCTGACCAGTTGCCGGATATAGTCGCGGTCCCAGTCCTCTTCATGGCAGAAGTGATCCTCATAGAAGAGCAGGTCTACATCTATCAGAATCTCCCCACGCCTGCTGCGGGCAACGGTGCGCCCACATCTCCGCTCCACATCCCGGAACGCCTGCAGCACACGGTCCTCAACCACATGGACATACGTCGCCCCAACCGTATTGAGAAACGGTTTGGAATGAGGCATGCCGATGGGTTTGGTCCACATGTCAGGGCTGAACCTGATGTCTTCAAAGGCATTCTCCAGCTGACTTTTGGCCATAGCCACATGATTCTTCTGATTCTCGTTGGAACCCACTGCAAAGATGATCAGTATTTTCTTCTTGAAATTAAGCATTTTCTCTTCATTTTTGCTGCCGGGAGCTACGAAAGAACAGTTCCCCGAATTGCCGAAGGCAGCCAATTAATATAATTCTTATGCAAAGATAGTGAAAATACTTAAATAAATGATGGTTTTATTCCTTTTTTTATTATTTTTGCACTATGAATCGAATAAAAACATATTTTCTGGCCTTTTTGCTATCAACCTGCGCACTCTCTTCGGGCGCACAGATGAAATGGAATCAGACCTACCAGACATACATCAACCAGTATAAGGATCTCGCCATCGAGCAGATGCTTCGTTACCGCATTCCAGCCAGCATCACCCTAGCACAGGGACTCTTTGAGAGTGCTGCCGGAAGGAGCGACCTCGTGAGGCAAGGCAACAACCACTTCGGCATCAAATGCCACGACTGGACCGGTCCTACACAGTATCATGACGACGATGCCCGGGGCGAATGCTTCAGAGTATATCGTGACGCAAGAGGCAGCTATGAAGACCATAGCAAGTTTCTTGCAAGACAGCCACGCTATTCCCGACTGTTCCAGCTCTCGCAGACCGACTACAAGGGTTGGGCGAGAGGACTGAAGGCCTGCGGCTATGCCACCAATCCGCAGTATGCCAACAAGCTGATACAGATAATCGAACTCTACAAGCTCTTCGACTACGACAAGGCAAAGCGCTACGACCGCTTCATGGCAAGCCACAGCGGCACCGACCAGCCTATCAACGGTCAGGGGCTGCTCCACCCTATCCACCTGTTCAACGACAACTACTATCTCTATGCCCGCGAGGGAGATACCTTCAAGGCACTGGGCAAGGAAGTGGGCATCAGCTGGAGAAAACTGGCTAGATACAACGAGCGCGACAAGCACGACGTGCTGAAGAAGGGCGACATCATCTATCTGAAGAAGAAACGCAAGAAGGCGCCTAAGCAGTACAAGCGACGTCCACACGTGGTTCAGCCGGGAGAAAGCATGTACACCATCTCGCAGAAGTATGGCATGCGCATGAAGTATCTCTACAAGAAGAACCATCTCCCTGCCGACTACAAGCTCAGAATAGGCGACAGGCTGAGAGTGAGATAGGGATTAGTGATTAGTGATTAGTGATTAGTGATTCGGTCACTTGGTGATTCGGTGATTTCATGGCACCTGCCGGAAATGTGAACGAAATGTGAATGTGAATGTGAATTTCAAATGAAAAGACAATGAAGAAAATGATATTATCCCTCGCCACCATGGCGATGCTGCTGGCGCCCAGCACAATACAGGCGCAGAACTTTGACGATTATTTCGTAGACAAGACGCTGCGAGTAGACTATACCTTTGCCGGCAACAAGAAGACACAGATGATTGCCGTAGACCAGCTGAACGTGATGCCACGATGGTATGGCAGGCACCAGCGACTGGCTGAACTGCCTGTAGAGGGCAACGGACAGATTACCGTCCGCGACCACCGCACGGGCAAGGTCATCTACCGCAACTCCTTCTCTACCCTCTTCCAGGAATGGCTCTCCTACCCGGAATCAGAGAAGAATACGCAGAGTTTCGAAAACGTATTCCTCGTGCCAATGCCAAAGGATACGGTAGACATCACCGTAGACCTGCGCAACAACCGACGCGAGGTGATGACATCGCTCACCCATCAGGTGGCTCCAAAGGACATTCTCATCCATCAGATGGGCAACCAGCCTACTCCTTACGAAACCCTGCAGCAGGCTGCCGATACCACCAAGTGTATCCACATCGCCTACGTGGCTGAGGGCTACACCGAGGCAGAAATGCCTGTCTTCCTGAAGGATGCCAAGGAGGCTACGGAGGCCATCTTCGCCCACGAGCCGTTCAAGAGCATGAGAGACCGCTTCAACATCGTGGCCGTGAAGTCGCCATCGCAGGAAAGCGGACCTAGCATCCCATCCAAGGGCATCTGGCACAAGACTGCACTCAGCTCCCATTTCGATACCTTCTACAGCGACCGATACCTGACCACCCTGCATCTGAAGGACCTACACAACTGGCTGGCAGGTACGCCATACGAGCACATCATCGTCCTCGTGAATTCAGACAAATACGGTGGCGGCGGCATCCTCAACTCCTACAACCTCACCACCTGCCACCAGCAGTGGTTCAAGCCGGTAGTGGTACACGAGTTCGGCCATTCATTTGCCGGTCTTGCCGATGAGTATGCCTACGAGTCAGAGCAGATTCCGATGTATCCACACGATGTGGAGCCATGGGAGAAGAACATCACCACCCTTGCCGACTTCCACGGAAAATGGGAGAACATGATCAAGAAGGGCACCAAGGTTCCTACTCCATTGTCAAAGAACGAGAAGGTGGCAAAGACCAAGGTGGGCGTCTTCGAGGGTGCCGGATACAGTCCTAAGGGCGTATACCGTGGCGTTCAGGACTGCCGCATGCGCATCAACGAGACTCCGGAGTTCTGCGCCGTTTGCCAGGATGCATTGAAGCAGATCATCGATTTCTATACGAAGTAGTATGAGCGGTTAAAAAAAACTATAATAGAACAACTTATGAAAGAGAAAGAATTAAAGATCCAATACCAGATAGCTGAGCTCTCGGAGTTGAGCGAAACAGAACAGGAGTTGGTGAAGAAGGCGATGGACGCTACGAATCACGCCTATGCCAACTACAGTCATTTCTACGTAGGTGCTGCCTGTCTTCTTGCCGACGGCAAGATGGTGATAGGTGCCAATCAGGAGAATGCGGCATTCCCATCGGGACTGTGTGCCGAGCGCAGTGCCATCTTTGGTGCGCAGAGCTACTATCCTGAGCTGGCGATTACCACCCTGGCGATAGCTGCCCGCAATGAGAACGGTTTCCTCAAGTCGCCTATTTCGCCCTGCGGTGCCTGTCGCCAGGTGATATTGGAGATGGAGGACCGCTATCAGCAGCCCGTCCGCATCCTGCTCTATGGCGAGAATGGCATCTTCTGCTTCCACAGCATCAAGGACCTCCTCCCCTTCTCTTTCGTGGATGCGAATATGAAGGAATAAAGGTTATTTATCATCAACAAAACTCCCGCTAGGCAATCGGAAAAGCCTAGCGGGAGTTTCTGTCTTATTTCAAACCTCCTAACATGTGGCGAATCTGAGCGATTCTTGCCTTTTCATTGGGAGTATTCCTATACTTCAAATACCCTTCCAGGGAAAGCTCGAAACATTCCTTCGCCTTCTTCCTTTCTTCTGCCGAAGAACCCGAACTTTCCGAAGAACCCGAAACCTTTTCTGAAGAAGAAGCCCCCGAAGCCTCTGCTGCGAAGAGATGGCAGAAGCCCAGGCGATAATAGGCATCAGGCTTCTCATTATCCCTGCAGAGCGGCAACATCTTCTCGTAGAGCGGCAAGGCACGGTCATATTGCTGGAGCGCAAAATAACTCTCGGCATCCATCCAGTAATAGAGCGAAAGCTCATGGGGAGCCAAACCCTGCAACAACGGAATCACCTCATCAAAGAGCCGGATGGCTTCAGCATACTCCCATTCGTAATACAGGCACACCGCCAGATAAGCCCGGTAGCGGGGATTCAGCTTATAACGCCTGTTGAGCGGCTGGAGCAACACCAGGCACTCATGAAACTTCTCGGAAGCGAAGTAATCCAATGCCCTCGCCAACTGCTCGGCATCCTCCTTCCTATCCCCCTTCTTCACTTGAAAGGAAGCGCTTTCTTCTATCTTTTTCGAGTGCTCCAAGGATGGGCTGAAAGCACAAGAAGTCCTAGACCCAGAAAGGGCTAAAATTCCCAAACTCTGCATTGTCCGACCCGACATTGAACTACCCGGCATTGCCCAACCCGGCACTGCCCAACCCGGCAAACTCCCCCAGACAAGCAGGCTACCAACCAATACCCTAAACTTCATTTACTCCTCCTCCCCATTCTCATACTCCGACTCATAGCAGCCGGCATCAGGCGTCTCCTTTCTCCTCAACCCGTTCCTGTCTACAGGCAATGAGGTAGCCGGATCAGCCTTTCCTATCGCTGCCGACTCCTTGCGAAGACGGAAATCATACTTCAGATTATCGGTATCGAACAGCACGAAATGCTTCTCGCCATACATCGTGGTATCCTTCACATCCTCATAGACGACATGGGTAAACTTCAGACTGTCGTCCCCCTGCATCTTCTCCGTACGAAGCACGCAATGGTCGAAGAGGAAATTGAAAGGAATCTCCGCAGAGGAACCTTCGGAAGACGAACCTTCAGAAGAAGAACCGGCACCGGAAGAAGACGAAACTTCAGAAGAAGGTGGCGTCCAAACCACCTCATCGTCATGATAGCCCGTAATCAGAGAATTGCGTACCGTGAGCTGAGGAAGCGGATACTGGAAACCGAGAGCCGTAGACCTCCTGCCATCAAAAGGATAGAACTGAGCGATGGTACAGCCGTTCACCTCCACATCACCGCCATGGACGAAGAGCGGAGAGAGCAAGGCATTGCTCAGCTGGCAATTATTGATCTGCACCTTGGCAGAATCAATCAGAACGCCCCAACCCTGGTTGTTATGAACCGAAGAATTCTGCAGGAGCAGCTTCTGACGGCTCACATCACCCGAATCCACCTTCAGCGCAGAATAGGCACTATGAATATCGGCATAGGAAATCTCGTTGTCGTAGGAAGAAGACATCAACTCGATGCCCTGCCATTGTCCCGGCGTGCGGTCATAAGGCAGATAAGGGAACATGCGGTCCAACCGGTCGCCCCGCATCACCACCTCCCTGCCCGCCTCGCCCTTCACCTTGAGCGTGCCGTAAACCTGTATGCCGGAATCTTCATGGAAAAAGAGCTGCGTGCCGGCACCCACAGTAAGCGTAGCCATGCTGTCTACACGGATACCACCATACACCACCACCGGCTTAGACGACTGGAGGAGCGAATCGCGGCTGATCCTGGCATTGCGCATCATCAGTGCATCCCAGGAATAGGCATAGAGATTCATCTTCTGCTGCACCCCACTCTCCAGGGTGAACACCAGGTTATCCTCCACCTTCCGGGGCGTATCCTGATGCTGCGTGTGCGAGGTAAGTTCGATGAAGACACGGATGCTATCACCCTTCCTCACCTCCACATCCTGAGTCTGATAGCCCGCCGTCTCGCCCAGATACGTTCCATCCACATTGACACGGAAGCCCGACTGATTGCCGTTCTCCAGCCGCACCGAAGAACAGCGCAAGCCCTTGCCTGCACGATTATACACCCAGAAAGAGGCGGTAGGCGTAGGCACATTGGAAAACGTGGTATCGAGCGATACGGAATCTACCGAAAACGAGAGCACATCGCTCCGAGACGTAGAGAAACTCTCGTCTTCCGCGCATCCCGACAGCATCGCAGCCGCCAGCGCTCCACAACCTACTATATAAAAAAATCCCTTTTTTCGTTTCATATCTTCTATAAAACGAAAAAAGGGACGTATTATTGCATTCTGCTTTTTACTATTATTGCCTGCATTCAATTATGCAGCCTTGCAGAAAGCCATCCGCAACATAAACCGTTACATGAACAAGGCGAAGATAGAGGCACCCACAACCGTCATCACACCGCAGACCACGATGCTCAGACTGCTCATGGCACCCTCGATGGTACCCATCTCCATCGCCTTTGCCGTACCCAGTGCATGGGCAGAACAGCCGATGGCGATACCCTTGGCTATCGGTTCCTGGATGCGCAACAGCTTGAGGAACTTCTCGGCAAAAATATTGCCCAGCACACCCGTGACGATGATAACTACCACTGACACAGCCACATGACCGCCCAACTCCTCAGACACGCCGATACCTATCGCCGTAGTGATGCTCTTAGGCAGGAAGGTGACGTAAGAGGCATGGTCGAAATGGAAAGGCAGGGCAAGCAGCAATACCGAACACAAGCTGGCAAGGACACCCGACACGATGCCTGCCACCACAGCCCGATAATTTTTCTTGAGCAATTCTACCTGCTGATACAGAGGAACAGCCAGACAGATGGTGGCTGGAGTAAGCAGATAGCTGATCATATTGGCACCAGCAGAATAGGTCTTGTAATCTACACCCGTAAGGAGCAACACGCAGATTACCAACACGATAGCGATGAGCAGGGGATTCATCAGCGACCACCCCGTCTTCATCTTCAGCAGCATACCGATGCCGTATGATGCCAGACTGATCAAGACTCCGAAGAACACGGAATCCTGGAAAAGCGAAATAGAACTCATCATCATTTCTTTGCCTCCTTTTCTGTCTTGTTTTCTGAAACTTCTACACTTGCAAGGCTTTCAGCAGTCTTCTCCTGCTGCGCCTTCATCCGGTTCTTGCGGATTACCATCTGGGTAATTAATCCCGAAACACCCATTACGACGAAGGTGCTCACCACCGTCACAATGATATACTGCAGCCACGAATTGCCTATCGCCTGCCAGGAATCGATGAGCCCCACGGCAGCAGGGATAAACATCACCGGCATGACGGCAATCAGAAAGCTGCTCGTCTCACGAATATCCTTCACCTTAATCCATTTCAGCTCCAATGCCGCAAAAAGCAAGATGATGCCATAGATACTGGCAGGAATCGGCAACGGCAACAGGAAATGGAGCAGTTCTCCCGCAAAAGAGAACGCTATGATTATCAAAAATTGAATTAAAAACTTCATCCTGAATTACTTTTTACTTTGAACTTTGAGCTTTGAGCTTTGAACTTTATGATTACCCATGCCCCCCTGAGCCACCGTTGAATCCGATTCCATCGGATTCCCTCCCCAGGAAAGGTCAGCAGGAAGCCCAAAAGCAAACCTCTCTTTTACAACAACCCTATATACTGTTCAATGATGCTGGCAGTCTTTTCTGTCCCCAGGCGCATGGTATCGAGGCAGATGTCATAGTCATCGGCATTGCCCCAGGTAAGCCCGGTATAATACTTATGATAAGCGATGCGGCAGTCATCCGCATGCTCAACGAACTCCTCAGCCTCCAGTCTTCCCAGACCTTCCTCATGGCGGATATTCGCAATGCGCTCCTCAAGATTGCCCTTCAGGAACACCGAAACGAGATCCTTGCGGTCGCGGAAGATATAATTGCCGCAACGGCCGATGATGATACAGTTCTCCTGCCCAATCATATCCGTCAAGACCTGAATCGGCTTTTCGGTGAGCGCCTTCTGAGGCTCACCCAGGGAAGACATGGCAAAGAGCAGCTCGTCTACCGGACGCTCATCAAAGAACGACTCCATCTCATCAAGCACCCCATGCTCCCGTGCCATATCCATCAAAGTCTTACGGGTATAGAAAGGGATGCCATAATGTTCAGCCAGCAACTTGCCCACATGAACAGCGCCACATCCACATTGGCGCGCAATCGTAATAATCATAACTCTAAAACTATTAAACCAAAACCTATATATACCAAGAAAGCTAAGAAGAGTTAAATCTTCTTAGCTTTCTTGAAGTCGGGGCGACAGGATTCGAACCTGCGACCACCTGTTCCCAAAACAGGAGCGCTACCGGGCTGCGCTACACCCCGCTAACAATAGAAGCGATAACCAGAACCAATGATTTGAAGTCGGGGCGACAGGATTCGAACCTGCGACCACCTGTTCCCAAAACAGGCGCGCTACCGGGCTGCGCTACACCCCGTCTTTTTCTCTATGATAACCTCTTATCATTTAGGGCAAGTATCATTTCTGATTTGCGGCTGCAAAGGTACAACATTTTTTTTGTTTCACCAAATTTTTGGATAACTTTTTTCTAAAAAAGATTCTTTTCCCTCTGTTCGCCTGCCTTTATATACGAATATAGGGCAACTTCATACCGAAATCGCCCTATATACCTTATTATATATAATATATATGATTGCTCAATACATACTACTTGATGATGCCTTCCTCTACGAAGATCTTCTTCAAGATCTGGACAGCCTGCTCTACCTGATCCTTGGTATGAGTAGCCATGAGGGCGAAACGTACCAATGTATCCTGTGGAGCACATGCTGGAGGAATAACAGGGTTGATGAACACACCTGCATCATAAGCCATCTTGGTAACCACGAAGGTCTTCTCTGCATCGCGAACATAGAGAGGAATGATTGGACTCTCTGTCTCACCAATCTCGAAACCTTCCTCACGGAAACGCTTCAATGCATAGTGGGTAACATCCCAGAGATTCTCGAAACGCTCTGGCTCATTCTGAATGATGTGGAGTGCCTCAAGCGCTGCTGCTGTAGCTGCAGGAGTGTTGGATGCACTGAAGATGTAGGTACGGCAGTTGTGACGGAGGAAGTTGATGGTATCCTTGTCTGATGCGATGAAACCGCCGATAGATGCCAAGCTCTTTGAGAAGGTACCCATGATGAGGTCTACCTCATCGGTCAGACCGAAGTGGTCGCAAACGCCACGTCCCTGCTTGCCGAATACGCCAAGGCCATGAGCCTCGTCTACCATGATAGAGCAGTTGTACTTATGCTTGAGCTTTACGATCTCAGGCAAGTTAGCCAAATCGCCCTCCATAGAGAACACGCCATCCACAACGATGAGCTTGATAGCATCCTCAGGAAGCTTAGAGAGCACACGCTCCAGATCTTCCATATCGTTGTGCTTGTAGTGAAGCTGGGTAGCGAAAGAGAGACGGCGACCGTCTACGATGGAAGCGTGGTCGCGATCATCACAGATGATATAGTCGTTACGACCTACCACACATGCCAACACACCCTGGTTTACAGAGAAACCAGTAGAGAAGCACAATGTCTCATCCTTACCCATAAACTCAGCGAGCTCTTTCTCGAGCTGCACATGTAAATCGAGGGTACCATTGAGGAAGCGGCTTCCTGCACAGCCAGAGCCGTACTTGTCGAGCGCAGCCTTAGCTGCATCGATAACGCGCTGGTCGTTGGTTAAACCCTGATAAGCATTAGAGCCGAACATCAAAATCTTGTGACCGTCAATGTCGGTAACCTCGGTCATCTGCTTACTTGTGATTTCACGGAAATATGGATACACACCGGCAGCCATATACTTCTGTGGTTCACGATAATTCTTGTATCTTTCTTGTAATTGTCCCATTATTAATAGGTGTACTTTATTTTTCGATTTTTCTTTCTTCTTAATTTCAGGGTGCAAAGATACAAAAAAAGACTAATAAATCCGCTATTTTCCTAAGAAAGTTTATTTTTAGCGTTTTTTTTAATGATAAATCTTGCCATTTTAGGTATTTTTATTACTTTTGCAGTACAAAATCACTAAACTCTTGACACAAAAATGAAGAAAAAGATAATATTCATCATGAATCCCATTTCGGGAACAGCCAGCAAGGCTGGCATTCCGAATCTGATTGATTCAACTTTGGACAAAGAGCTTTTTGAGTACGAGATAAAATTGACTGAAAGAGCAGGACATGCATCGGAACTGGCTACAGAGGCTAAGAACAACCACGCCGACATCGTAGTGGCTGTGGGGGGAGACGGAACCGTCAATGAAGTAGCCCGTTCGCTGGTTCATTCGGACACGGCCCTGGGCATTCTGCCTTGCGGTTCGGGCAACGGATTGGCACGCCATCTTCTCCTGCCGATGAACCTGAAGAAGAGCATCGAGGTAATCAACGCATGCAAGATTCACGACCTCGACTATGGCGTCATCAACGGTCATCCATTCTTCTGCACCTGCGGCATGGGCTTCGACGCCTTCGTCAGCATGAAGTTTGCAGAGAGTGGCAAACGGGGACCTATCAGCTATGCAGAAAACATACTGAGAGAAGGACTGAAGTATGAGCCGGAGACGTATACGCTGGAAGACGAGACGGGAACCAAGCAATACAAGGCGTTCCTTATTTCCTGCGCCAACGCATCGCAATATGGCAACAACGCCTATATCGCTCCACAGGCATCAATGAGCGACGGACTGATGGACGTCATCATCATGGAACCTTTCGATGTGCTCGAAGCTCCACAGGTAAGTTTCGACATGTTCAACAAGACGCTGGACAAGAACTCGAAAATCAAGTCGTTCCGCTGCAAGAAGCTCCACATCACCCGCAGTCAGCCCGGCGTAATCCATTATGATGGCGACCCTGTGATGACGGGTGCAGAGATTGATGTTCACCTGGAAGAAAAGGGAATCAAGATGCTGGTGAACCCGTTTGCCAACAAGAACGACCGCAAGCCGAACATGTTTCAGTCTGCCTTTGCCGATTTTTTCAACGACTTCAATGCCGTGCGCGATGATATCCATAAAGACATCCAGCGCCAGAGCAAAAGAGTAGAAGCCATCAGCAAACTGGTACAGAAGAAGCTGAACCTTTGAGGGAATGTTGAGTGTTGAATGTTGAGTGTTGAATTTAGAGGGAGTGTTCA
>OIZT01000460.1_pt1 | contig 25421 bp, 20 predicted proteins | sample 1588611 | NCBI WGS metagenome assembly OIZT01 (sample SAMN03283278) | human gut metagenome | biome: human-associated habitat; material: feces | host: Homo sapiens | place: Peru | collected 2012
GATATTTGTTCACGAAAAGTCTTACTACGTGTGAGCCGATGAAACCAGCACCGCCCGTGATAATGATATTCTTCATTTACTTTGAACTTTGAAAATTGAACTTTGAACTTTATGATTAGTTTTTTTGAGCAGAAGCTGCAAAAGCTTCTAACTCAAATTTTCTAACTCTTTATTATTTTGCTTCCGCCAATTCGGCGATACACTTCTTCAAACTGTCAGTCCAGTATGGCACCTTAAAACCGAAGGTCTGCTTCAGCTTGCTCTTGTCGAGCACAGAGAAGTGAGGACGCTTCACTGGGCTTGGGAACTCCTCGCTGTAGCATGGTTGGATATCGCAGGTGTTGCCGCTGAGTTCGCAGATAATCTTGGCAAAGTCAAACCAGGAGCATACACCCTCGTTAGAGAAGTGATAGATGCCGGTCTTGTCAAGTTGGTTGGTCTCGATGATGTGAGAGATGACAGCAGCGAGGTCACCGGCATAAGTAGGAGTACCCACCTGGTCGAATACCACCTTCAGGGTGTCGTGGCTAGCCGTGAGACTCTGCATGGTCTTCACGAAATTCTTTCCCCACTGAGAGTAGAGCCAAGCAGTGCGGATAATGATATGCTTGCAGCCCGTAGCCTCGATACTCTTTTCACCCGCCAATTTGGTTTTACCATATACACCAAGCGGATTGGTTTCCCAATCTTCCTTACAAGGAATATTCTTATCGCCTTGGAATACATAGTCGGTACTAACATGAATGAGGGTACCATCTACTTCCTTCATTGCCTGAGCCAAATTGCCAGCCGCAGTATTATTAAGTAAATTGGCTAAATCAAAATCACTCTCAGCCTTATCCACGTTGGTATAAGCTGCACAATTAACGATAACCTGAATATCATTCTCCTTTACGCTGGCACGGATAGCGTCAAGATTAGTGATATCCAATTTCTCATAGCCTTCAGCCACATCGGTGAAGACAAACTTGTGATTGCTTCTTTTGGCGCAAATCTGCATTTCATGACCCAACTGGCCATTAGCGCCTGTTACTAAAATATTCATTGGTCGTTAAATATTACCTTTTAATAAAACTATGTGGCAAAAGTACAGATTATTTCTGAGATTCCCAAAAAATAGCAGAGGAATTTGTATTAATAATATATAAATAAGGTGTAAACCCCAAAAATGGAAAATGAAGAAGACAAAAAAAACCGCCAGAATCTTTCACAAGAGCCTGACGGGTTTAACCTAATACACTAATTTTCTTTTCCCTTAGATAAACTAAAACCTGTTTTTTATTTAAATCAACATACTAAATCAACAAAAGGAATATTTACCTTAGAAGACTTGAAGTGGTAGTATAATAACTACTTTTTCTTTTTACGGTTGCAAAGATACAACAAAAAATCTACAGTTGTATCCCTAAGTAGCAGAAAAGTAAATGGAATGTAAAAATCCTACATTCCTAACTTGTTTTAAATCAAAAACTTACAAAATTAACCATTTTTATCAAAGTAAATACTATAATACCATTTTTTATTTGTATCTTTGCAACACAAAAACGACAAATAGACTAATTTTATCCTTTTCAGACTACAATTATGTCATTTACAAAACATAAACAGAAGATGAGACTATTACTAATACTTCTTACGCTTATGATGCCACTGCTCGCTCAAAGCAAAACCGACGAGAAAAAGCTCCTGGAGCGTATCGACTACATGATTGATAACGACAAGCATTATCAAGATATCAAGGAAAACGAGCTCAAACAGCTGAAACAGCTAGCCTTTGATGCAGAAGATGACAAGACCCGACTTCTTTTCCTTGACAGCATATACCGTGCCTACAGCGCCTACCGCTACGACTCGGCATACGCTTACATGCAGCGTGGACTGGAGTTGGCAAAGAAGGTCAACGATACCTATTATATAACTCTCAACCAGATTAACTGGGCGTCAGTACTCTCGGTAAGGGGATTCTATGGCAAAGCCGAAGCTCTGCTCGAATCACTCCATCCCGACACGATGCCCTACAAGCTGAAGTTATACTATTACTATACCTTCGCTTGGCTCTATAATTACTGGGAATCATACGCCCAAAACTCTGATTACGCAAAAGAATTCCGCACCCAAAGGAAGCATTACATGAATCTCTTGCTCCAGAATTTCAAAGAAGATAGCAGAAACACCGTCTACTACAATTATCTGCTAGGCGAAAACATCTATTTGGATGAGCCTACCAGCAAGCAGTCGCTCTACCATTTCATGAAGGCACTGAAAATGTCTCCAGCCAAATCACGCATCCATGCCATGTCGGCATACGGTGTCGCCAGATATTACAAACTTACAGGTAACTTCGATCTCTACGAGAAATATCTCGTGGAAGCATCTGTGAGTGATGGCCTATGCCAGCTCAAGGAAACGGTAGCCCTGCAGAAACTTGCCTACTTTCTTTTTAAAAAGGATGCAAGCAACAGTAAGAGAGCAGCCAAATACATCCAGCACACGATGGAAGACGCCCAGTTCTTCAACAACCGACTGCGCATGATGGAGATTTCCAATATCCTCCCAGTCATTGCTTCTGCCAACCAGCAGGCTGCCGAGAAATCACGTGCCCGTTTCCTCTTCGGCTTCATCGGTGTTAGCGTAGCACTCATCATCATCCTCATTCTCTCCTTCGTCAACAACCGACAGAAGAACAAGCTGAAGAAAAACAAGCAGGAGATAGAAGAGCAGAACGAGAAACAGAAAGAAATGAACGCACAGCTCACTCAGCTGAACCAGCAGCTGATAGAAACCAACATCAAGAGAGAGACCTACATGCGACTCTTCATGGACATCAGTGCGGCATATATCAGAAAATTGTCAGATTACCGCAAACTGGTGAACCGAAAGATCAAGGCTAACCAGACTGCCGACCTGCTGAAAACCCTCAACACCCACAAGATGGAAGAGGAGGAGTCACAGATGTTCTACAACCGCTTCGACAAGGCGTTCATGGAACTGTATCCCGGTTTCGTGACGGAGTTGAACAAGCTCCTGCAGCCAGAATGCCAGCTGGAACTTCCTACTACCCACACCCTGACCACGGAAATCCGTATCTATGCATTGATGCGACTAGGCGTAACCGACAGCCAGGAGATAGCCACCCTGCTGTATTATTCCACCCAGACCATCTACAACTATAAATCGGGCATGAGAGCAAAGGCAAAGAATCGCGAGACTTTTGAGAACGACATCAACCGTCTCTGCCATATTATATAATAAGGAGTTAAAGGAGTTAAGACAACAATCTTTTTAGCGTAGATTTTAAGCAGCAAGACATACGTCTTAACTCCTTTAACTCCTATAATATGCGACTAATCGCGATGGATAACCGTTCCGTTTGCCTGATGCGTAGCAAGAACCAGCACCTCTGCTATCTGCACATGTTCAGGAGCAGAAGCTGCATAGTAAGCCACGTCAGCCACATCATCACCATTCAAAGGAGTGATACCACGATAAACCTGGTCAGCTCGCGCATTATCACCATGGAAACGGACATTAGAGAAATTGGTTTCTACCAATCCAGGTTTCACATTGGTTACACGCACCTTGGTATGTGCCACATCAATACGCAACCCATCAGAGATTGCTTTAACGGCAGCCTTGGTAGCACAATACACATTGCCTCCGGCGTAAGCAGCATCTCCTGCCACACTACCAATATTGATAATATGACCATGATTACGTTTAATCATGCCAGGCACAATCAGGCGAGTCATGGTAAGAAGTCCCTTGATATTGGTATCAATCATCTGATCCCAATCCTCAAAATCACCTTCATACTCCGGTTCCAGACCACGAGCCAATCCGGCATTATTGATCAGCACATCAATATTGCGCCATGCATCAGGAATATAATCTACAGCCTTCTTTGCTGCCTCACGATTACGGACATCGAAAGCTAAAGCCAAGACTTCAGTGCCTTCTGCCTCTAATTCCTTTTTCAGGATTTCCAACTTGCCAGTATTTCTACCAGTGATAATAAGATTGTAACCACCTCTTGCAAAGCGGCGAGCGCAACCTTCGCCTATTCCGCTTGTTGCACCTGTGATAAGAGCTATTTTATTCATTTGCTTTGAACTTTGATTTTTAAACTTGTTACTTTGAACTTTGAGCTTTGAACTTTGAGCTTTATGATTAGTAAAGCATATGAATTGGCTTTCCCTTCGGCCGCCGAACGTTGTTTCTTCACTCTTCGTTCTTCATTCTTCACTTAAAGTATCAGAACCCTCACTTCTGCATTTGCCATTTTCTCTATCTGATTCATCGGGCGTTTGAAATAGACACTCTGAATCGCCTTATTGATGATGCCATGTCCCACTGCCAGAATAGTCTTATCGGGATAAGCAACCTTGAGCCAGGTAAGAAAATTCTGAGCTCTGGACTTCATCCTTTCCAAAGTTTCTATATTATCAGGCCAATCCTTTGGATCCTTAGGCAAGGAAGGAATGAACTTACCCGTAAAGTCACCCCAATCCCGCTCTCTCAGCAATGGAGTGGTAACGATATGAGCATCAAGCTCCTCATCTGTCAGATTACCAGTCTGAGAGAGAGCTTCTATATGAGGACGGGCAATAATCTCACAAGTCTGAATACTGCGATACAGATCACTGGAAACGAAGGCATCAATAGGTTCGTTTACCATCTTCCTGGCAACCTCCCCAGCTTGCTCAATACCTTTCGTATTCAGCTTGCCCGGTGTCTGCCCCTGCATGATCTGAGCAGCATTATCCACGGTCTCACCATGGCGCACAAGATATAACTTTGTCATAGCTTATAGTTTTTGCTTACAAAATTACTCATAATTGGCGAAAATAAGGAATAATTTGCGTTAAATAAATCATAAAAATCATGCTTTCTCGATTTTCTTTCGTATTTTTGCATAAAGATTAATATAACAGTGCAAAATCGTTTTAAAAAAGATAAGTATGAAAGTAGTACACAGCTCTTTGTTTCGTGCCGTCTGTGCCATCATCATTGGTGTTTTACTCATCCAATATCGCGAACAGACAGTTACATGGATTACCATCGCTATCGGTGTGTTGTTTTTCCTTTCAGGAGCCATCTCCCTCATCTCCTACTTCAGCGCTAAGAGAACTGCAGAGAAGATGCAAGGCCAGATGCTTTCTGACGCCAACGGCAAACAGATTATCGGAATCAAGCCCAACTTCCCTATCGTTGGTTTGGGCAGTCTGATTCTCGGCATGATTCTGGCATTGATGCCAAATGTATTCATCGCATGGCTGATGTTTATCCTTTCGGCAATCCTGATCTTGGGTGCCATCACTCAAATGGCAAATCTGGTAACAGCTGCCAAGATGGGGCGTGTGGGCATCATCTACTGGCTTATGCCTTCAGCCCTTCTGCTCTTGGGTATACTGGCAGTCATCAAGCCTTCTGCCTTAGCCTCAGCCCCATTGCTCATCATCGGTTGGGCCATGTTGGTATACGGTGTAGTAGAATGCGCCAATGCCTTCAAGATTTCCAACAACCGACGTAACTGGCAGAGAAAGAACAACCAAAAGAACAACATCGTAGTAGACTCAGATTCTACCAGTACCAAAAACGAAGAAGTTACTTTTATTGAATAGAAAACAAAATAGCCTCACAAGTATCTTCAAACTTGCGAGGCTATTTTTATTATTTTTCTACGAGTCCCTCTACATAGCGACAAAGGATACTAATACCCTTTTCATTCTCACCTCCCTGCGGAATGATGATATCTGCATAACGCTTGGTTGGCTCGATAAACTGCTCGTGCATAGGCTTAAGTACCTTGAGATAACGGTCTACGACCATTGATACCGTTCTACCTCTGTCTATCGTATCACGCTGAATATTACGAATCAAGCGTTCATCAGCATCGGTATCTACAAATACCTTCAGGTCCATCAAACTGCGCAATTTCTTATCTACCAAGGTCATGATACCCTCAATTATCACTACCGGCTTTGGTTCAACATGAATCGTCTCCTGCTCACGGTTACATTTAATATAACTGTAAGTAGGCTGCTCTATTGCCTTGCCTGCACGCAAATCAGCAAGCTGCTGATGCAAGAGTTTCCAGTCGAAAGCCGACGGATGGTCGAAATTAATTTGATGGCGTTCCTCTTCCGTCATATGCGAGGTGTCATTATAATAAGAGTCGAGCGGCACCACTGCTACATAATGTGGCGGCAGCACTTCTACGAGTTTCTTTACTACTGTTGTCTTGCCAGAACCAGTACCTCCAGCAATACCTATCACCGTTACCTTATCTATCTTTTCCATTTTCTATAAGATTTCTTCAAACATTTTGCGATAATACTCAGCCTTTTTCTCCACCGCCATCGGATAAGCCCTGGAACTGGACGGCATGCGGTAAAGCCTAAGCTGACGAGTTCCGACAGTAAACTCTACATATTCTCCCATCTTGGGAAGCAAACGAATGCCAAAATGGTCAGAAAAGACCTTGGTGGCAAGCTGTCCTGCCGTAAGAACCGCCTTACATTCGGGTAATCTGGCAAGCATACCATCCAGATCAGAAGGCTGCACAATTTGCAAGTCTTTATCTGAAGCCGTATTCTTGGTTCGAATCACCTGTTGGGCGGTATCATAGATAGCCACTCCTTTTTCCTTCAGAAAATCCTTGATGGCATCCAGCCTATAAGTCTTATGCTCCACATCTACGAAATGGAATTTATCTCCGAAGTAAATCAGTCCGAATATTCTCCACATGTCGTTCTGGAAGTTAGGATAATACCAGGGCATGCACCATCGCTTCTCTGCGGGTGGAAAGGTACCGAGCATCAGCAACTTGGCATTGCCCGGTAACCATGGTTCAAAAGGATGTTCTTCAACCATTTTATTTTTTCTCCTTCACCAGATATAAAACTACAGGCAAGTGATCGCTGTAACCGTTGAGCCATCTGCCACCCGCTTTGGTACGCAAAGGAGCTCCCTTGTACTGTCCTTCCTGCTGAATCAGATAATCTCTGCGGAACACGTGGTGCTTCCAATACTTCAAGCTGCTGTAATCCTTGTTCTTAGGATCCTTATTCAAAAGACTAGGCGAGAGCACAATCTGATCGAAAAGGTTCCAGGAGCCATTATAGAACAAAGTACCCTTACCCTCCTTAGCCAGGATATTATACCATGGATTATACATATCATCAGGACCAACCTCAGAGATTTCGGCCTTTGCTTTCAACACCTTGTGCATACTCTCATTGGTAGGATCATCATTCATATCACCCATCACAAAGACCTTCATCTCTGGATTTAAGCGAAGCAGAGAATCCTTAACTACTTTAGTTTGACGAGCGCCACTCTCACGATAGAACGAACCAGAGAAACGGCTAGGCCAGTGACATACAATGACAGCCACATCATCACCTCCCATTTCACCACGTACGGTAAGGAATCCGCGAGTCATGAAAGCCGAATCCTTTTCCAATTCCTGGACGTAAGGAACCAACTTTACATTCTTGACAGTGAAAAGTGCTGGATTATAAAGTAAAGCACAGTCAATACCACGCTTATCAGGACCCTCAACATGACAGAATTGCATATTGCGAGCCTTCAAAGGAGGCTGAGCTGTAAGATCTTTCAAGACGTTGGCATTCTCCACCTCGGCAAGACCAATAAATGCACATCCCACGTTAGGCAGCACATCAGTACCCATATCAGCAAGGGCTCTGGACATATTCTTCAATTTGTTGGTATACTTCATACCATTCCATCCCTTGGCAGGCAAATATTCATAATCATTCTTACCCGCATCATGACAGGTATCAAAGAGATTCTCCTGATTGTAGAATCCAACAGCATATACCTGAAACTGTTTACCACTAGAAGCCTTTGATTTCTTCTGGGCAATAGCACCCAAACTTATAAAAAGTAAGGCTGCCAAAAAAAGCATTTGTTTTCTCATACCACCTATTTAATATTAAAGTTATATACTTTTTACTATGCACACAGCACACAACTGTGCGATTTTGTTGGGCAAAGATAGTACAAAAACCGCAGATTTCCCCATAAAAATGAATATTTTTTCAGAATTCATTCATTTTTAACTAAAAAGACTTTCTTTTTCAAAAAATTATTTGTTACTTTGCAGCATTAAACACAAATTTATAATTATCTTTAGGCAAGAACCTTACAAAGGTACAGTCCAACAAGTAATTATTAATTCTTAATAACGATAAACTATGCAAAAGAAAGTAAACTTAGCAACATTAGCACTCTTTTCCTGCACGCTTGCTATGGCTCAAAATGAAAAAACAGAGCAACACATAGCACAGGGTCTTGACGAGAATGCATTTACCTTCTCAGAGGCACAGTTGGGTGAGGACGATGACATGTCTTCAAATGTCACCATCCTCAATTCTACCAGCAACGTTTACGCCAGCAAGGCAGGTTACCTGTTCTCGCCCGTCCGTTTCCGCTATCGTGCCTTCAACCAGAAGTACAATGATGTCTATATTAATGGAACAGCCATGAACGATATGGAGACGGGACAGTTCAGATTTTCCAACATCGGTGGTTTGAACCGTTTCTCCAGAAATGTAGACTTTTCTTTACCTTTTGAAGCCAACAATTACTCAATGACAGGTATGGCGGGTTCAAACAACTACGATTTCCGCGCAGGAAGCATGCAGGAAGGTCAGTATGCCAGCGTGGCTGCTGCCAACCGCAACTACACACTTCGTGGATTATACACCTATGCCAGCGGTTTCAATGAGAAAGGTTGGGCTATCACTGCCGGATTGACCTATCGCTGGGCAAACCGTGGATATGTAGAGGGAACCTTCTACAATGCTCTCTCCTATTTCTTCGGAGTACAGAAGAAATGGATGAACGGTCACTCACTGAGCTTCTCTACCTGGGGTAACCCTACCGAAAGAAGTACTCAGGGAGCATCTACAGATGAGGCTTACTGGCTTGCCAACGACTACTATTACAACCCATACTGGGGTTATCAGAACGGGCACAAGAGAAACTCACGCGTAGTGAACGACTTTGCACCTTCTGCTATCGCTACATGGGATTGGGACATCAATGACAAGATGAAGCTCACTACCTCACTGTTTGGCAAATACTCGATGTACAAGAGCACCAAACTCAACTACAACAACGCCGAGAACCCTCAGCCAGACTATTGGAAGAACATGCCATCGGCTAACTTCTACGTATGGGGCGACTTCAAGAACGGTAACAATGCTTATAACTGGGACAGCTGGAACAACGCTGTAAACTACTGGACAGCAAGCAAGGCGAACCGACAGATAGACTGGGACCGCCTCTACTATTCTAACCAGCAGGCTGCAAAGAATGGTCAGGAAACCATGTACTATCTGCAGGCAAAGCATAATGACAACCTCAATGTAAGTTTGTCATCTACCTTGAATACCAAGTTGACCAAGAAGTCTAGCCTGGCTACAGGTATCATGCTCGGCACTAACAGCAATCGCCATTATCAGACCATGGAGGATATGCTCGGCGGAACCATATTCCACAACGTAAACTCTTATGCTATCGGTGATTATCCTATCACAGACCCACGTGTGCAGTATGACCTTAACACAGCAGGTCCAAACAACACTGGTAAACTTGTCTATGAGGGTGACAAATTCGGTTACGACTATCGTATCGATGTAAACAAGGCGAACCTCTGGAGCACCTATACCAGTGAATTCTACCACATGAAGGCAATGCTGAGCGGGCGTATAGGCTATACCGGCATGAAGCGCCATGGCTATATGCGCAATGGTATGGCTGCCAACAACAGTTACGGAAACAGCGAGACAGCCAACTTCCTGGATGGAGGTATGAAGGGAAGCCTGAATGTAGACTTAGGCAGAGGTCATGCTTTCAGCATTGGCGCTGGCTACGAATGGCGTGCTCCTATGGCTAATACTGCGTTTATTGCACCAGAGATCAACAATGATTTCGTAACCAATCTCAAGAACGAGCGTATCTTCAGCTCAGAATTCAGCTACCAATATCGCAATGCATGGTTACACGCCAATCTGAGCGGTTACTACAGCCGTCTGGATCATGTAACAGAGTGGCAGAACTTCTACAACGATGACGAGAACTCATTTACATATGTAAGTATGACCGGTCTGAAGAAGGAATACTATGGCTTGGAAGCTGGCTTGAAGTTCAAACTCACTTCATGGCTCGACCTTAAGACCTTGGGAGCTATCAGCGAGGCAAAGAACATCAACAATGTAACTGCCAACTATATGCTCTCTAAGAGTGCTGAGGTTTACACAGACAAGGCTTACGTTCTTGACATGCGAGAGAGCGGAACTCCACTCACAGTGGGAAGCATCGGTCTGAGCACACATCAGAACGGATGGTTCATCGATGTAAACGCTAACTACTATGACCGTATCTACCTCTCTTATTCTCCTAGCTACCGCTACGAGAAAGTACTGAAGAACCGTCAGTCGGCTCACCAGAAGTATCCAGAGATATTCCCGGCAGTAGTCACAGAAGATGGCAACAGCTGGTTGCCTGAAGCTGTAGCACAGGCTAAGGGGCATGGCGGTTGGATGGTTGACATGAGCATCGGTAAGAGCATTAGATTGAAGAAGGGTTCACTTAACTTCAACCTCATGATTACCAACCTCTTCAACAACCAGAAGATGGTTACTGGTGGCTACGAACAGAATTCACGTTCTGGCTATACGCTCACCACAGGCGGAGAGGTAAACAACGTTCGTATTTATCAGTTCTCAAAGAATCCTAAGAAGTATTACGCATTTGGTACCAATGGTATGTTCCAGATAGGATACCGATTCTAAAAACAATATGACAATGAAAAAGATAAAATTCATAGCAATGGCCCTAATGGCAATGACGGGGTTGATGCTTGGATCATGTATGGGTGACAGCTACGCTGACCCTGATATGGTTGAGACTATCCCTGCTGCGCCATACGGTAACAACCTGCTTAGGGAGAAAAACGTAGTTTCCATTGCACAGCTCAAGAGCGATTATAAGACTACCATCAATGGTGGTGGCTACAAGCTCATTGATAAACCAATGATGATCAAAGGTTACATCACAGGCAATGACATCAGCGGCAACCTCTATCAGCAGGTAGCACTCCAAGATGAAACAGGTGCTATCCTCGTTGACATAAACGCAGGCGGTTTGCATGGCTATCTTCCTGTAGGACAAGAGATTCTCATCGACCTCAACGGTCTTTACATCGGCGGCTATGGCAAGCAGGCTCAGATTGGCGGCATCTACACCAACCTGAAGACAGGTGCTACATCCGTAGGTAAGATGGACCGCCCTACCTGGCAAAAGCATTTCAAGCTGCTTGACGAGGCAGATGCCAGCAATGTGAAGGCCGAGATTTTTGATCTCACCAAGGCTACTGATGCTACTTACCTTGAAGAGAATGCAGGCAAGCTGATGACCATCAAAGGCGTGAAGTTCAGCAGTGCCAACGGAAAGACAGTTTGGGCAGCTAATGACGAAACAACCAACCAAAACCTGAAGGATGCAGAGTCAGGTCAGTGGATCAGTTCAAACACAGTAGTAGTAAGAACATCCGGTTATGCCAGATTCGCCAATGCCATCCTGCCAGAAGGTGCCTTCGACATTACTGGTATCTTCACTAGATATAATAATGTATGGCAGATCATCATCCGCAATACCGATGATCTTAAACCTGTTGTACTCGACAAGAGTGGAACTTTGGAAGATCCTTATACGGTAACCAAGGCTCTTGAAATCATCAATGCCGGTACCTTCACAACGGATAAGGTTTATACTACAGGTATCATCTGTGAGGTGAATGACATCGACACTGGCACCTATGGTAATGCCACCTACTCCATCTCTGTGGATGGCAAGGTAGCAGAAGGCAAGACACTGAAGGTATTCCGTGGCTACAATATCGGTGGTGAGAAGTGGACCGAAGAAACCAAGGGTACTCTCGCCGTAGGCAAGAAGGTAGTGATTTTGGGAGTCCTGACACTCTACAACGGCGTAGCAGAGATTAACTCGGGCAACCAGCTCATCAGCATCAAGTAAATTACACCTTAATTATATATAGTAACATCAATAAAAAAGACAACAATATGAAAAAGTATATATTTTCAGTTTTGATGGCAGCGATGGCTGCTTTCACATTCAGCAGTTGTGAGGATGTACCAGAACCTTACACCATGCCAACCAAACCGGAGACTGGCGGCACCACAGAAGGTGTGGCTAAGGGTACCGGTACCGCAGCTGACCCATACAACAGTGTGGCTGTAGCCAATTACTGCAAGACCCTGGAGGCAGGCGTAGAGTCTGACAAGGAGGTCTATATCAAGGGTAAGGTAGTGAGTATCAAGGAGCAGTTCTCTACTAACTTCGGTAATGGTTCCTTCTATATTGCCGATGATGAGACCAGCGAAAAGTTCTACATTTTCCGCTCACTCTATCTGGGCAACAAGAAGTGGACAACCAACGATCCTGAGCTTAAAGAAGGCGACGAGGTTGTTGTATGCGCCAAAGTGATGAACTATATGGGCAATACACCGGAGACTGTAGCCAACAAGACTTACCTTGTATCATTGAATGGCAAGACAGCAGGCGGAGAAAGCAGTGGCGATATTAACGGCGTGGCAAAGGGTGATGGTACTGCTGCCAATCCTTTCAATAGCGTTGCTGCTCAAAAATATACAGCTGCTTTGGAGGCGGGAGTTGTTACCGACAAGGAATTCTACATCAAGGGTAAGGTTCAGAGCATCAAGAATCAGTTCTCTGCAGACTTCGGCAACGGCTCATTCTATATTGCCGATGATGCCAACAGCACCCAGTTCTATATCTTCCGCATCTACTACTTCGGTGGCGAAAAGTGGAAAGAGGGCGATATGACGCTGAAGGAAGGCGATGAGATTGTGGTTTGCGCTAAGCTCATCAACTACATGGGCAACACCCCTGAGACCAACCAGGGCGGTAAGCTCATCTCCGTTAATGGTAAGACCAACGGCGAGGGCGGCGGCACTGTTACTCCTGACCCAGAACCAGATCCAAACCCAGGCGAAGTAGCAACAGGGGAGAATGGCGGCTTCGAGACTTGGGCAGATGGTAAGCCAACAAACTGGAATACAACTTCAGCAGGTAACGCTACGTTAACACAAAGCGAAGACGCTCACACTGGCAAGTATTCTGTGCAGGTGGCAGGTACGCCAAAAGCAAACAAACGACTTGGTTACAAGGAGATGAAACTCAAGGCAGGCAAATACACCCTTAAGTTCTATGCTAAAGCAGCAACAGCAACAGGTGCTTCTGTTTGTCCAGGACACGTTGCAGTAAAAGACGGAGTTGTTGATTCACAAAACTACGTATACACCAAACAATATGTCAACGTTAGCAATGAAAAGTGGATCCTTATAGAACAGGAAATCGAGATAGCAGCAGACGGAACCTATAGCATCGTCATCATGAATGCCAAGAAACCTGGCGCAGCTGTCCTCATCGATGACTTCACTTTCACCTTAGGCAACACCGTCATTATCAAATAATTCTTAAAAACATCAAGAAAAATTTGGTGGATTCAAGAAAAAAGTGTAACTTTGCACCCTGAAATTGTTAACAGGCTATAATGGGCATGCCCCGATAAGGGACACGAAATGATGCGAAAGCATCCCCATGACGTCTATTTTTAATAACCAAATAAAAATAAAAAAGAAAAAATGAAAAAAGGTATTCATCCAGAGAACTATCGTCCTGTAGTATTTAAGGATATGTCTAACGGCGATATGTTCCTCTCACAGTCTACATGCAAGACAAACGACACAGTAGAATTCGAGGGCGAAACTTATCCAGTTGTAAAGATTGAAATCTCTAGCACTTCTCACCCATTCTATACAGGTAAGAGCAAGCTCGTTGATACAGCTGGTCGCGTAGACCGCTTCATGAACCGTTACGGTAAGTTGAAGAAGTAATATATATACCTTTTTCATAAGGATATATTATTATCGAAAGATACAAAGTGCGTTCCAACGTAGTTGCATATACGTAGGAATGCACTTTTTCTCTTCTTATACATACAGGAAATCACTTTTTAACTTCTTATTTACTAGAAAGTAATCTCCTACTATTATTCTGAAAGTAATCTATAACTTAAAACAATTACGAGAAATGAAACATACTAAGTTACTTATTCTCTCGCTCATCGCTGCAATGACATTCTCGGCATGCGGTACAGACGACTCCCTGCAGTTTAACTTCCCTGATAAAGAGAATAACGGTGGAGGAAATACTGGCGGTGATAATTCTGGCGGTTCTACTGACAAGAACAACAGTAATAAAATATGGTAAAAGCCAATATGCCACAAGTGTTAAAGAACGCTCTCGGTGGACTTGAGTTCCCTAAACTCAAGGATAACGGAACAAGCTATGCCATTGTTCACATGGACGGAGACGTTGTAAACTTCTCTAGCGAATGGGATGATGATATGAAAAGCCAGCGTTGGAGCTGCTATACTTTCAACACCACCAACATAGCTTCGAACGTAAAACGATGGGATGCTCCGCAGGGTGAGCGTCAGTATCCATGGGATACAGATTTAAAGGCACAGTGGGGAATCACGGATTTCACAGAGGACCCTACTCCTACCAAACAAGGCTTCGACCATGGTCATATCTGTCCTTCTGCCGACCGTAAGCAAAATCTTACCCAACAGAAGCAGACTTTCTTCATGACCAACATGCAGCCACAATATGCCAACTTCAATCAGAAGGGCACTTGGTATAAAATGGAAGATGAACTTCGCAAGCTAGCTCCTAAAATTGATGCCGACACTCTTTTTATCGTAAAGGGTGGCACTATTGATGCTGTAGGTAGTGAAAGTAACCTCATCGGATGGAAGAAGAACGGTGCATCCAGCGACGTAAAGTTACCAGGCTACATCCCTGTGCCAAAGTATTTCTTCGTTGCAGTACTGAAAAAAGAATTCAATACAAAAACTCAGAGTTACGGCTATAACGCCTTCGGTTATTGGTTTAAACATGAAAACAAGGCATTCGATTCCAAGAAGGACAAGTTAGGCAATTATGTAGTCAACATCAAGACCCTGGAGGAGCGAACAGGCATCGATTTCTTCTGCAATTTGCCTGATGACATAGAGAAGCAGGTTGAAGAAATGGACGTACAAGCTATAAAGAATATCTGGGGATTTAAGTAAGGGCAAGGAATGTATTGTCTCTTAACTTCCGAACGAGAGTAGGGAGTGATAACTTCTTTGATTTCAATTAATTCCCCTCTTATTCGAAGTTGGGTGAAGGGTAGCCGATGGCTTACACTGAGCTGTTACTCTATAGGGGGTGCTGAGTAGTTACAGAAGATGATTAAGAAGTAAAGAAGTATTAAAGGAAAAGATACCAGATGGGGCTTTTCTTTACATCCATAAACTAATAGAACCGCTCCTTCAGCGAGAATACTGAGGGAGCGGTTTCTTTTTAATAACGAATGAACTTTCAAGAGAAAGTTGTATATATAGTACTAAAAACAAGCATCATTTTCTATCTCTTCGGCAACCCCTTGACAGTTCCCTTAATTGGAGTACGACCGGTTCCCTTACCAAATGAAGAACCTGTAGAAGTACTACTTCTGGAAACCCTAGCACCATTCGCAGAGTTACGTTCCAAATCGATATACATAATATCGCCCTTTGCCATACCAGTACCTATCATATAACCAAAGAATGTATCATATCTCTTACCTTGCTCTGCTCCCAAATGAAAACCGTATTGGCTGGCGTTGGCATCCATTACATAAGTAGCACCAGAAGCATACTTGATGTAAATATCTCCATTATTATCAATATACCAAGAGAACTTCAAGGTCTGTTGGTCATTACTTCCGTCTGTAGCATAATCTATCTCTATGCCGCTTCCACTAAGCGAGTTGCGGTTATTCTTGTCCTGATAGAATATCATATTGGCTTCAAACTGGTAGTTATTTCTGGAATTACCATCGGATGCCAACTCAGAAAGCTGGACATTTCCATACCAATCACCTACCAAAGTCTGAGCTGCATCAAGCAACCATTGGGTTTGCGAACCCTGCGAACCTTGGTTCCAGTCCCCCTGATCCCATCCCCAGCCACCATGATTATAGTCATCATACCAGTAATAATCATCATGCCAAGAATCATCCCATGGATCATCGTCACAAGCAGTAAAAGTGAATGAAGTGACAGCTACTGCCATCAACATCAAGAGTTTCTTCATCTTTTTCATCGTCTTATATCCTTTCTTCTTTTAAAAATTCAACAAACTATTTTGCTACTAAGTATCAATCTATCAAAAAGACACCTTCTGTAGAACTTGGTGCAAAGATAAAGCATTTTTTACACCATTCAAAAGGAAAAAGGGAAGTTTTTAGGGGAATTTCCCTATGATAAAGGAAAATTTCCCTATCTCAACAAAAAATCCACCATTTTTCTTCCAATTTACAATTATTTTTGTTACCTTTGTGTCGAATTAATTAATAAAAATACATGCCAACAAGACAAATAATTATGATAAAAAAACATCTATATATAACACTCCTGGGACTGCTTTCGGCTATCACAGCCATAGCTACCCCCTATTGTGACATCCGAAAGTTTTCCATAGCTGACGGACTTGCAGCAAATACTATTTCTGACATAAAACAAGGAAACGACAAGCTGATGTGGTTTGCCACATGGAACGGCTTGTCTTATTATGACGGATATAGCTTCCATACTTTCCGCGATGAACCAGACGGCGTAAGTGTTCTGTCAACCAACCGCATATTGAACATACAGCCAACTGCGGCAAACAACGTATGGTGTATAACCCAAGACCACAAACTTTATCTCTATGACACCCATCTCTGCCAGTTTTTAAAAACCAGCAATCAGATTAATGAGAAATTCAAGGTTGATTTCAGGGCAGACAATATCTATGATATTAATGGAGGGAACACCTGGGTTACATCCGCCAATGCCGATTATCTGCTACGCACCAATGATACAGATGTACTCGATTTTGAATTGATACATGTAGGTCAAAAAGGATTGAAAAGCGGTAAAGTTTACTTTATCTATGGCGACAAGAAACACAGAGAGTGGATCCTTACAGATAAGGGTACAACCATCTATGGCAAGAAATTCTGTACTAACGTACCTTATAAGTGGATTAGAGAAGTAGGAGAATATGTCTTCCTGGCTACAGAGAACGGAAAGGTTATCGTTGTAGATGAAAAAAATCGAGCTACCAAAGTTCCCCTTCCTGAAGGTATAACCCACATCAACGAATTAAAGAATACGGGTTATCAGCTTCTTCTTGCCACCAATCTTGGCGTAGTCATCTATAATCCGAGAACTTTCAAATCAGAAATCATCAATATACAAAGTCCTTCACAGCCTCTAGCAGAAGTGAAGAAACTATATGTAGATGATTATGGAACGGTTTGGGCGTTCACTAACGGCATGGGTGTAACCCTTGTTAATCCTAAAACATCCGAGAAGCGATGGCTTTTCGCAGACCAACCGGATCCTGTAGACCGCACATCCAGCTCGAAACTCTTCATCACTCAGGATGAGAATCATACTGTATGGGTGGTACCTAACCAAGGTACCTTCAGTTATTACGACCGCAAGACAGGACAACTTGTGCCATACCTGCTGCGCAGTAACTCATCAGGCAATTACCGAATCCCTATGATTGAGAAATTCTGTCTCACAGACCAGGCAGTACTTTGGATAACAGGAATTCATGACCTCACATTGATTGGCTTCAAGAACCACCAATATACCCTCAACAAACTAAACAAAGGAGAGTCGGAGGTTCGTGCCATTACAGCCTTAGCCAACGGTAACCAGCTATATGGTCACAAGAACGGCTGCATCATGGTGGCCGATGTACATCATAACAAATTAGGATATTTTACCCCAAGCGGCAACATTACAAGCGAGCAGGTTCCCTTCTCGCCTGCGGGTATCTATTGCCTGTTCACAGATAACAACAACCGTCTTTGGATTGGTACTCATGGCGATGGACTCTACCTATTCACCGGAGGCAAGTATTACCATTTCCTCAACGATCCGAACAATCCGGCTTCACTTCCAAGCAATAATATCTACGATGTGAAGTCAGACCGTCAGGGCCGCATTTGGATAGCGACATACGGTGGTGGAATCGCTCTTGCAAACATTCAGGAAGACAACAGCATCCACTTTACAAGCTTCAAGAACGGTCTCGCTTGGGATAAGCATCTCTTCCATAAGACACGCCGTATCACCTGTACCAATGATGGTGTCATATTAGTAGGAACTACAGATGGTCTTGTTACCTTCAGCGACAACTTCAAGGACTCAAGAAAGATAAAATTCTATAAGACGACTTTTATAGAAAACGATTCAACCAGCCTTGAGGCCAATGACGTAAACTTCATGTTAGAGCACTCTAGCGGAAAGATATTCATCAGTGAGTTTGGTGGTGTTTTCGAACAGATAAGAAGCACTAATCTGCTGCAAGACAACCTCAAGGTATCTTATATGAAGAATTATTCCCTCAACGAGGGACTGGTTCAAAGTATGATAGAAGATAACCAAGGCTATATTTGGGTAATAAGAGAATCCAGTATTGATAAGTTTGATGCAAAAACCGGGCAGATAGCAGCATTCGGTCCCAACGACTTCGACTACAATATGTCGTTTACCGAGGCACGCCCTTATCATGACCCTGCAACCAACAACATCACAGTAGGAACTCCAATGGGTGCACTTACCTTCAATCCAGGAACATTGAAGAAGAGCACCTATCAGCCACGTATCATCTTTACGACACTCCACTATAATGGAGAACCAGAACAGCACCCAATCCTGCACAGCGAAAAGGTAGTAATCCCAGCCAACAAGCGAAACCTGACTATCAGTTTTGCTTCATTAGACTATACCCGCAAATACCAGACCAAATATCTATATCGCCTGGATGGATTCACCCCAGAAGGCGAATGGATTAGCAATGGAAGCAGCAACATCATCGGTTTCAACCATATCAGACACGGCAACTACATCCTCAAGGTAAAGGCGACCAACTCGCATGGTATCTGGAGTAAATACATTGCAGAACTACCTATTGAGGTACGTCCTACTTTCTGGGAAAGCATTTGGGGAAGAATTGCACTTATGCTTATTCTCATGGCTATTGTCGGTGCTATTTTCTATACATACAACCAGCGTCAACGTGAGAATTTGAGCCATGACATCAGTGTGATGAAAAATGAATTTTTCAGCGATGCCTCTCACCGTCTCCGCACCCCTCTTACGCTCATCGGAGGCCCAGTATCTCAAGTACTTGCCAATGAGCCCGGTCTTACCAAGCAGAGCCGCGAGCTGCTGCAGATAGTAGAACGCAATGCAAAGGAAATGCTGGAAATGATCAACAAGATGCTGAAATTTGACAACAACAGCAATTTCTACGTCAATGGCGGATTCGATGAGGTAAATCCTAACGATGAGCAGGAAAACGAATTGTTAGAAGGTCAGATTGATGACCAGAACGTACTGCACTATCTTGAAGAAAAACAGAAAGAACAGCAGATAGAAGAAAATCGTATAGAAGAGCATCAGATAGAAAAAGGAGACATGCAGAAGGAAATAACCATCCTGGTGGTAGAAGACAACAATGACCTTCGCAAGTACCTTTATACTATATTGAACGATTCTTATAATGTATTACTTGCCGAAAATGGCAAGGCTGGTTTGGTAGTTGCACGAAAGAATACTCCAGACTTCATCCTGACCGATGTAACCATGCCAGTAATGGACGGTATCACGATGATACATCATCTGAAGCAAGACTTAGCACTCAAAAACATACCTATTGTGGTGCTATCAGCAAAAGCCAGTGCAGAAGACCAGCTGAAGGGATTTGAGGAAGGTATTGATGGTTATCTCACCAAACCATTCTCTGTCAATTATCTGCTAGGCCGCATTGAGGCGGTTCTCAACAAGCGTCGTGCCATCCAAACCGACGTTTTGCAGAGACTGAAAGCCGCAGGCGACCAAGACGCTATTGCTGCCCTACGCATTCTTCCTACATCGGCAAACAAGGAACAGGCTACAGCTCCAGTCAATGCGGAAGAAGTAAAGGAAAGAGACAAGGCATTCATGTCGGTACAAATCAATGATGCACTGATTGAGAATATTCTAAACTATGTATTAGATAATATCAGTTCACCAGAAATGAAGATTGACGACATCGCAGATGCCATGGGCATGAGTCGCAGCGTTCTCTATAACCGCATCAAAACGTCTGTAGGCATGACTCCTGTAGACTTTGTGCGCCATATCCGCATTATGAAAGCATCAGAATTATTACGCGATACAGATGATACACTCACAGCCATCGCATTCAATCTGGGCTTCAGCGATCCAAAATACTTCTCGAAAGTATTCAAGAAAGAAATGGGCGTGGTTCCAACTGAATATCGGGAACGAACACGAAAAGTATGAGAATACGTGTGAAAAGACAATAAAGAAGTACTGCGTAGGGTGTAAAAAGACAACAAAAGCATACTTTTCTTCGACATTTTGCATTTTTTAAACTTATTAAAAGAAAAAGTGAGAAAAAATGATGAAATTTCAAGAAAAAGTATTACCTTTGCAGCAAGTTCTTAGAAAAGTTAAATGATAGATTAATCAAAACTTTCTTCGACTACAAATTTTAGAGTGGAAGAAAGTTGGAAGTATTCCGGGGATTGTGAAATTCCCGGACTTTTTTTTCTCTTTTTCCAAGAGAATCTCTCTCTATTCAACAATCTTCCAGCATATTCCCCAACATTTTAGATAAATTATGTAAACTTATTATTCTGTCTAAAAGAAAAATAGTATCTTTGCACTCGTAACGTAAATACAAATCGTATTACAAGCAAATTTGATACATAAAATATAAAAAAAATGAGAACTGTTTACGAATTCTCTGTCAAGGACAGAAAGGGAAAGGATGTTTCCCTCAAAGAGTACGCTAACGAGGTATTACTCATCGTCAACACAGCCACCAAGTGTGGGTTTACACCTCAGTATGAGGAATTAGAAAAGCTCTATGAAACATATCACTCACAAGGTTTCGAAATTCTCGATTTCCCTTGCAACCAGTTTGGTCAGCAAGCACCGGGAACCGATGAAAGCATCCATCAATTCTGTAAACTTACATACGGTACAGAATTTCAAAGATATAAGAAGATAAAAGTGAATGGTGATGATGCTGCTCCTCTCTTCAAATTCCTGAAGGAAGTTAAGGGATTTGCAGGCTGGGATGAATCACATCCTCTTTATCCTGTACTTGACAAGATGTTGAGCGAGGCTGATCCTAACTACAAGGAGAGTGCCGACATCAAGTGGAACTTCACCAAGTTCCTCATCAACAAGAAGGGACAGGTAGTAGCACGTTTTGAGCCAACAACAAGTTTTGACGTAATTGCCAAAGCTATTGAGGAATGGCTCAAAGCTTAAACAACAGTTGAGCACCGCATGCACATCACCTGTTGTGCGAGCGCATAGCAGCTGTTGTGCGGCTAGAGATACTAAATATCTCAAGGATGTATACTGTCGTTTCCAAAAACATATCAATAATATACCCAAAACAAGAGGGTGCATCATAAAATTATGTTGCACCCTCTTTGTTGTATTTATATGATGGAATCCATTAATTCCAAAATAACAATCCATTCATTAATCCACCTTTGGCACTGTAGAAAGGAACTTATTGATTTCCTCATCACTTACCCTATAATCTTGCAAATCACCATTGAGATAGCTCTCGTATGAAGGCATATCAATAAGACCATGACCAGAGAGACAGAAGAGAATAACCTTCTCCTTACCTTCTTCCTTTGCCTTCATGGCCTCACGTACAGTAGCTGCAATAGCATGACAACTTTCAGGAGCAGGGATAATACCCTCGGTACGTGCAAAGAGCATACCAGCCTTGAACGACTCCAACTGAGGGATATCTACGCCGTGCATATAACCATCCTTGATAAGCTGTGAGATAATCATACCTGCACCATGATAACGAAGACCACCAGCATGGATATTGGCAGGCTTGAAGTCATGTCCCAAAGTGTACATTGGCAACAATGGAGTATAACCAGCCTCATCACCAAAGTCGTACTCAAACTTACCGCGGGTCAACTTAGGACAGCTATCTGGCTCTGCAGCGATAAACTCAGTATGCTTCTCACCGCTCAAGTTATGGCGCATGAATGGGAAGGCAAGACCACCAAAGTTGCTACCACCACCGAAACAAGCAATAATGGTATCAGGATACTCACCAGCCATCTGCATCTGCTTCTCTGCTTCAAGACCAATTACAGTCTGATGAAGAGCCACATGATTGAGTACAGAACCCAAAGTATACTTACATCCCGGAGTTGTTGTAGCCAACTCTACTGCCTCACTGATAGCAGTACCGAGAGAACCAGGATGATGAGGATCGCGAGTAATAATGTTCTTACCCGCACGAGTACTCATGGAAGGAGAACCCTCTACAGTGGCTCCGAAGGTACGCATGATGCTGGAGCGATAAGGCTTCTGCTGCATAGTAATTTTAACCTGATATACAGCAGCCTCCAGTCCGTATAATTTAGCAGCATACGAAAGAGCAGCGCCCCACTGGCCAGCACCTGTCTCTGTGGTAACATTAGAATCACCCTCTTGCTTGCAATAATAGCACTGTGGAATGGCAGAATTGATTTTGTGAGAGCCCAATGGATTTGTACTCTCATTTTTGAAATAGATATGAGCAGGAGTACCCAAGGCCTCTTCAAGAGCATAAGCTCTCACCAAAGGAGTTGAGCGATAATAGGTATACTTCTCTCTTACATCTTCTGGAATATCAATCCAAGCATGCTCTACATCGAGCTCCTGCTTAGAACACTCCTTATTAAAGATGTGAGACAAGTCGTCAGCATTGAGCGGCTTGTGAGTCTGTGGATTCAACGGTGGCAATGGCTTGTTAGGCATGTCTGCCTGAATGTTGTACCACTGAGTAGGAATATCCTGCTCTTGCAGTAAATACTTTTTCTGTCTCATAATATTATGTTTAAATTATTAGAAAATTCGCTTTCATTTTGTTTTTCCAGAAAAGATTTTGCTTTCCAAATGAAACATTATCTATTATTCCACGACAAAAGTACAAATAATATTTCAATTAAGAAAAAAATTACTCATCTTTTTCTCTTCTATTTTCTATTTTTATCTTAAAATGACGGCAATATATCTAGAAAAGCAATAAATTCTATTCAAAATATAACAATAAAACATTTTTTACTCCTATAAAATCAAATATTACCCCTATGTTTTAAGATAAATTACTATCTTTGCAACAGTTAAAACAAACAGGCGTTGTGAAACGCCATTCATCATCTTTTACTTATACATAAAGAAAAAACAATGAAAGCAGATAGGGGTATCTAATCTTTCATTGTTTTTTCATTTTATATACCATCCAAGGTAACGAGGTATATGAGTTTTTCCTTATTTCAATTCCAAGGATGAAATTTTCCGCAATAGCTCTACAGCTTGTTCTACGCTTGTTACATCCTTAATGCGCAGATAACGCTTGTTATTTTTCTCCTTCAATGCGCACTCCCGAACATGGGTTGTAACATAATTAATCACACGAGAGAACATTTGGCTCTTATAAAAAGGACTGTTAACATTGCTCACAAATTGCATCTGCATACTTCCTGTCTTGAGCATTATCTTCTCTGCTCCCAAACGCTTTCCAAGACGACGAAGAGTTACAACATGCATCAATTCTTCGCCTTCTTTCGGAACCGGACCAAAGCGGTCTATCAAACGCTGTCGGTAAGCCTTCAACTCATCATCACTCTGCAGATGATCTAACTCACGATACAGAAGCATACGTTCGCTGCTGCCCGGTACATAGGTATCAGGGAAATAGGTCTCCAAGTCACTTTCTATCGCACAGTCGTCTACAAAATCATCTCCTGTAAATTGCTCACCAGCCTCCATTTCCTGCTGATAGAGGTCAGAGAACTCTTCGTTCTTCAATTCTGTTACAGCCTGCGAAAGAATCTTCTGATAGGTTTCATAACCCAGATCTTCCATAAATCCACTCTGTTCCGAACCCAACAGATTACCTGCACCACGAATATCCAGATCCTGCATAGCCAGATTAAAACCACTTCCCAACTCACTGAAAGTTTCCAGCGCCTCCAGTCTGCGACGTGCCTCTGGAGTAAGCGCACTCTTTGGAGGAGCAATAAGATAGCAAAATGCCTTTTTATTGCTACGTCCTACACGACCACGCATCTGATGCAAATCACTCAGTCCGAACTTATGAGCATCTTCTATGATGATAGTATTGGCATTACCCACATCTATTCCGTTTTCTACAATAGTAGTAGAAAGCAATACGTCATAATCATAATTGATGAATCCCATTATAACTTTCTCCAATTGCTCTGGTGCCATCTGACCATGGCCGATGACCACACGACAATCTGGAATATGTTTCTCCAGGAAGAGTTTCAGTTCCTCCAACTTGGATATACGATTGCAAACGAAATATACCTGTCCATTACGGCTCATTTCAAAGTTGACTGCATCAATAATCGCCTCACGGTTAAAAGTAATCAACTCGGTATGGATAGGATAACGGTTAGGTGGCGGTGTACGCATGATACTCATATCACGCGCTCCCATCAGCGAGAACTGCAAGGTACGAGGTATTGGAGTAGCACTCATGGTCAACGTATCAACATTCACCTTGAGCTGGCGCAGCTTTTCTTTGGTTGAAACACCAAACTTCTGCTCTTCGTCAATGATCAGCAGACCCAAGTCGTGCCATTTCACCGTTTTGGAAATCAATTTATGGGTTCCTACAAGTATATCTATCTTGCCTGCCTTCAAATCTTCGATAATCAGTCTGGTATCCTTGGCTGAACGGGCACGAGAGAGGTAATCTACACGTACCGGAAGACCTTCCAATCGACTTTTAAAGGTTTGGTAATGCTGATAAGCCAACACGGTGGTAGGCACCAGTACAGCCACTTGCTTACTGTCGCAAGCCGCCTTAAAAGCTGCTCGTATGGCAACCTCCGTCTTTCCGAAGCCAACATCGCCACAAACCAGACGATCCATAGGTCTGCCACTCTCCATATCTTTCTTCACTTCAGCAGTAGCTTTTCCCTGATCGGGTGTATCTTCATAAAGAAAAGATGCTTCCAATTCATGCTGTAGATAACTGTCGGCACTATAGGCAAAGCCCTTTTCTCTCCTGCGCTGCGCATAGAGCTTTATCAGATCTCGGGCTATATCCTTAATCTTCTTCTTTGCCTTTTCCTTCAGTCTGTCCCAGGCTCCAGTACCCAGCGTAGACAGACGAGGCGG
>OIZT01000464.1_pt1 | contig 25258 bp, 30 predicted proteins | sample 1588611 | NCBI WGS metagenome assembly OIZT01 (sample SAMN03283278) | human gut metagenome | biome: human-associated habitat; material: feces | host: Homo sapiens | place: Peru | collected 2012
ATTAATCTAGATATTAGTTAATCGCAAAAGTTGCACTTGATTTGAAAATTTTACATTTTTGAAATGATATTATTTATTTAGTTATCTTCTACATAAGTAATAACACATGCTATTAGATTAAGACTTTTAAAAGGCTTAATCCAACACTCTACGACCTTAGGCTTAGAGTAAACATAATAAAAAGAATACAAGTTTAGTATATGTATTCTAGTTATTTTATTAGATTTAAGTAAAAAAAAGTGAGGTCTCTCGACCTCTCAGGGGGTTTTGGTTGAACACTCCTACATTATTTCGTAGTGAGTGGTCATATCTTCATATGACATTATTATTATAATATACTTTCTATAAAAATACAATAGGTTTTCTAAAAGTTTACACATTTTTATTTTTAAGTGTAAACTATTCTACATTTTCTACTTGTTTTAAAGCACTTTTTATATCATTATATTTGTCAGTATTTTCTGTAAACAAAGTGTCAATAAATTCTTCAGCATCATCTTTAGCTCTTACTAACATTTTAAAATCTCTATTAATATTTGCCATAATTAATCCTGTATCTCCACTTTGTCTTACTCCGAATAAGTCTCCTTCACCTCTATTTTGGAAATCATATTCACTTATTTCAAATCCATCATTTGTTTTTTCTAATATTTTTAATTTTTCTAAATTTTGTTTTGCAATAAGTACACAATATGATTCTATATTACTTCTTCCTACTCTTCCTCTTAATTGGTGTAAGGTAGAAAGTCCAAACATATTAGCATTAAATATTACTATCATCGAAGCATTTGCTACATTTACTCCTACTTCAATTACTGTGGTAGAAATTAAAATGTTAACTTCGCCTTTTTCAAATTCTTTCATTACTTGTTCTTTTTCTTCTGGTTCCATTTTACCATGAACACTTTTTATAGTAAATAATTTTCCAAAGGCAGTAGTCATTTTTTCTTGTAGTTTTTCTACTGTTTCATTATCATTTTCATTATCTTCGATTTGTGGTGCAATTACATACACTTGATGATGTTTATCTAATTCTTGTTTCATTAAATTAAGTACTTCAAGAATATCTTTTTCTTTCTTTAAATATGTTTTAACAGGTATTCTACCTTCTGGTTTAGTTTTAATACTTGATACATCCATATCACCATAGATAGTTAAAGCATAAGTTCTTGGTATTGGAGTTGCACTCATAGACAAAATATCTGGAGTAATTCCTTTATTTTTAAATGAGTTTCTTTGATTAACTCCAAAACGATGCTGTTCATCTGTTATTACTAATCCTAAATTAGCAAAATTAACTTTATCTTGAATAATTGCTTGAGTACCAATAATTAAATCTATTTCATTATTATATAGTTTATTATATATTTCTTCTTTCTTTTTATTAGTTAAAGAAGAAGTTAATAATTCAATTTTCATATCAGTATTTTTAAATACTTTCTTAGCATTATCATAATGTTGTTTAGCAAGTATTTCAGTTGGAGCCATTAAGGCAGTTTGATAGTTAGATAAATAATTAGCATAAGTAGTAATGAACGCTACGATTGTTTTACCTGAACCAACATCTCCTTGTAATAATCTATTCATTCTCTTATTACTTTCTAAATCAGTTAAGATATCATCTACTGCGATTAACTGATCACTTGTTAATTCAAATGGTAATGTACTAATAAATTCTTTTATTTTTTCTCTATCTATTTTTCGTTCTATTGCAGTATTATCTTGAATTATTTTTCTTTTTAAATAATTTATCTTAAGCATATACATAAATAATTCTTCATATTTAATTCTTTGTCTAGCTTTCTTTAAATCTAGAATATCTATTGGCATATGTACATTATATACTGCTTGTTTTTTAGACATAAAGTTATATTTTTCACTTAGATAGTCTGGTATATAATCTATAACATTATAGTCTTCTCTTAAAACACTAGAAATAAATTTAGATATACTTTTTCTAGATAAACCACTTGTAGTATAATAAATTGGTTCAATTTTTGGAGTCATTGGTAATTTATCAAATCTAATATCACTTGCTACAACAGTATTTTTTATCTTATCATATTTTCCTATTATAGTTACTTCTTTACCACATTTTAATTCTTGATATAAGTATGTTTTATTATATATTGTTACATTAAGAATAGTAGTTTTAGTATTAATTCTAAAAATAATTTTCTTTAATTTACTTGATAAAAATATTGTTGTAGGTTGTCCTTCGACTATACCATCAATTATTATTTTATCTCCTTCATTAAGATTAGTTATATCACTTCTTTTTAATATATCATATCTATATGGATAATAATGTAATAAGTCATCAATAGTATTTATACCAAGTTTATTTAATAGTTCAATTGTTTTAGTACCGACTCCTTCGATATCGATTAATTCCTTCATACTATCACATCCTAATACAAGTATACCATAATAATATGTCGTTTTTCTACAAAATTAACTAGTAGTTAATAAAAACTAACGATTTTTACATCATTAGTTTATTTTATATATCATGATTCTTTTACAAATCATGTATCAAAACTGTGAATATAAGGAAGCAATTATATTAAATTAATTGCCTAATGGGAATTACTAGGTATTCACAGTTGATACCAAACTTTATGGCAACAAAAAAGCGATTATAAGTTTGTTAATTTATCTTTAATGATACTATTAACATAACCCATATCCGCTTTGCCTTTTAACTTAGGACTAATTTCTTTCATTATAAGCCCCATATCTTTTGGTGAAGTTGGATTGATTGTATTAAATACATCATCAATTATCTTTATTATTTCTTCATTACTTAATTGTTCTGGCATATATTTATTTAAAATATCTATCTCTTTTAAATTCTGCTCAATTAAATCTTTTCTATCTCCTTTTTCAAATTCGGCAATAGAATCTTTTCTCATTTTTATTTGTTTAGAAATAACAGAAACCATATCATCATCAGATAATTCTTTCTTTTTATTAATTGCTTCAAGTTGTATAGCACCTTTTGCCATACGAATAACAGACAAACTAAAACTATCTTTTGCCTTCATTGCATCTTTCATATCACTATTTAATCTTTCTAGTATTGTCATTATTATCCCTCCAATTAATAATCTCTTTTCTTTTTATTTTTTCTTGAATTAATTATATTTTTTTTCTTTTCTTCTCTACGATTAACTCCTGGTTTTTTATAACCTTCTGCTCTTTCTCTTGCTTTAGAAAGGGTTCCACTTTTAGCTACTTGTGTTTTAAATATTTTTAATGCTTGATCAACATTATTATTTCTTACGCTAACTGACATTTCTATACTTCCCTCCCTTCGGCATCTGAAATTATTATAGCATCTTTTAATTTAATATACAACAAATTTCGACATATTTTTTATAATTTTTTCGTTATTTTTCATATTTTTTTATTATTTTAATATGTTTTATAATGAAATTGTTTACTTTTGGATTGTAAAATTATATGTTTAGTTATATAATATAGTAAATTTTTAAATCTTTTAAGGAGAAATATTTATGAGTAAAAATGTAAAAAGAAGAAAGAACTTATTATTTAAATATAAAAATTATACTGATGATATGATTATAAATTTATTAAAAATAAAAATACCTAAATATGAAATATTAATAAAGTCAGAAATGAAAGCTATAGAAATATTAAGTCAATATAATATAATTGCATATAGAACAGAATTAAATAAATTAAAAATACAACGAATAGAAACACTTATTGAAGTTGCTAAACTTAGAAATATTTTTATTCCTTTTGAATTATATCAAGTAAATATTACTTTAAATGATGTTATTCAAAGAATTGAGGAATTTAAACAGGAAGAAATATCTTGGATTACAGAGCATAATTATTTATTTGATTTATATGATTCTAATATGGAATATAAAACAATATCATCAGATGAAGAAGTAAGTGATGTACATAGTAAATATAATAATATAAATCATAAACTTATATATAAAAAACATTTATAAAGAAAAAAATATGATTAATTCTTTTCTAAAGTTATATAGATTAGAATAATCGTATTTTTATTATTTCTTTGTAAAATATTCCTTAATACTATCTAAAATATCATATTTTTCTATATCACTAATTGGTATAAATGTTGGCTCATAATAATTATCTTCGTTCATTCTTTCTAATTCTTCACCATTTAAAGTAAAGTTTCCACTTAAATATTTACATAGATAAAAGTATTCTATATTCTTTTCAGTTTCTATATTAAATAAATATTTTTCTATATCTACTTCTATATTTAATTCTTCCTTTAGTTCTCTTTTTAAGGCTTCTTCATTAGTTTCAGTGTCTTCTACTCCACCACCTGGAATAGTATAATACTCTATTATTTTATCTTCTTTTTTCTTTCTACGATATATTACTGCTAATTTATTATCTAGTACAATAATACCTCCGACTCTTTTTCTTTTCATGATTACCTCCTAGAAAAAAGTATAACACAATAATTTATAAATTAAAATATTATTTATAATAGTTCTTGTAATCATCATAATTTCCAATATGATTATGTATCTTTTTATCTTTTATTTCTAAGATACTTGTTGCGATTTTATTGATAAAATATCTATCATGTGAAACAAATAAAATAGTTCCTTTAAAATCAATTAATGCGTCTTCTAGTACTTCTTTTGTTTCTACATCTATATGATTTGTAGGTTCATCTAATATTAGGAAATTAATTTCTTGTTGAATTAGACAAAATAGTAGTAGTCTTACTCTTTCTCCACCGGATAATTTATTTAATTTTTTATAAATATCATCGCCGTAGAACATAAATTTAAATAAACTTGATCTAAGTAAATATTCTTCACCATTAAAATACTTTCTTGCTTCATCGTATACTCTTATATCTTCATTTTTAAATTTTATTTCTTGTTCTATATATCCTATTTTTACATTAGTACCTATTTTTATGTTATCTGTTGATTTACTATTATTATAATTATTAATTATATATTTTATTAAAGTACTTTTACCACTTCCATTTGATCCTAATATACATGTTCTTGTTCCATAGGTTAATTCAAAATTAACATTATCTAAAAGTATTTTGTCTTCTATAACTAAATTTAAATTATTTATTTTAAGAACATCATTACCAGTTTTTTTATTATCATTAAATGTAATAGGAATGTTATTTTTTACTTTTGGTTTATTAATTAATTCTATTTTTTCTAATCGATGTTCAATACATTTTGCTCTTTTAAAAAATCTTTCATTATTACCTAATTGTCCCCATTCTCTTAATTTTTTTATTGTTTTTTTCATTTCTTCAATTTGTTTTTGTTGATCTTTGTATTTTTCAAATTCATTTATTATTCTATTTTCATTTTCTTTTAGATAATATGAATAATTACCATGAAATATATAATTAGTACCATTTTCTATTAAAATAGTTTTATTTGTAACTTTATCTAAAAAATATCTATCATGACTTACTATAACTAAACTACCTTTATAATTAATTAAATAATTTTCTAACCATTCAAGAGTATTTATATCTAAATAATTTGTTGGTTCATCTAGTAAGATAACATCAGGATTGTTTATCATTATGTTTGCTAATAATACTAATTTCTTTTCACCACCACTTAATATATTGAAATTTTTTTCTAACAACTTTTCTAATTTAAATGTATCTACTGTTTTAGTTATTTTTTCTTTAACTTTGTATCCTCCGATATCATTTAATTTTTCTAGTAAATTACAATATTTAGTAATTAATTTATAATCATTTTCTTGTGTCTGCATCTTTGATTCTATTTTTTTTATTTCATATTCTAATTTTAAAACATCTTTAAAGTTTTCATATAACATATTTTTTACTAATATGTCTTTATTTTCATAATTTTGACTTAAATAGCCAATACTAATATTATTTCTAATTGATATATTACCACTATTAGGATTTTCTATGCCATAAATTAATTTAAGTATAGTACTTTTGCCACTTCCATTTAATCCTACTAAAGCTATTTTATCATTTGTATAAACATCAAAGTTAATATCTGTTAATACATCATTAAATCCATAATTTTTCTTTATTTTGTTTAAACTTATATCTATCATAACACCACTTTCTTTCATTAAAAAACCATATGAAACCGCATCTCATATGGTGAAATGCAGGCACAACAAAACTGTCATACCTGCATACTATAATAGATATTAAGTATTTAACAGGTATGACTAGGTATAATTATACATAATAACATGATTGAAACTATACATAGTACTTCCTCCTTTGATAAACTTAATATATCATATTTATTATTTTTTTTCAAGACTTTTTACAATAAAATCTATTACATCTGATTCATCATTATATAATTCTTTTTTATCATCAGTAGTTAAATCAGTAAAATATTTATTTAATTTCATATTAATTGATATTGAATTTAATGGATAACCTGGATTAATAATATCTGATGGAGTTTCTGTTATGTAGAAATCTTCTTTACTCCAAGTATAGGTATATTCTTTTCCATTGTTAATTAGAGCCATTCCATATATCCATCTTGCAACTATTTTACCATCCACACCATATTTTTTAGCAAGATTAGAATAATACTCTATCATTTCATCATCTGTTAATACTTTGCCTTTTACTCTTCTTACATATAGTCCTGGTTGTATGTCTTCTGGGACATTATCAAAATATAGGGTATCATCCATGGCTATTACAGGCATATCTAATTTATTAGAGTATGCTCTTGCTTTAATTAAAGCATTTTCTATGGCTGTTTTACCATCTTCAATAACATCAAGCGAAATATCTATATCTTTTAAACTTATTAAATTAATATTATTTTCCTTTAATTTATCTTTAAATCTATTAACTTTAGCAATATTACCTGTTGCAAATAATAATTCTTTCATATCTACACCTCTACTTTATATTTTTAATTATTTCATATATGAAATTACTTACATTTTTACTACTTTCATTTAAGAATTCTTCATAAGTTAATACATTATTATTATTTGGTACATCTGATATACTTCTTATTACAATAAATGGTACATTACTTAAATAACATACTTGAGCAATACTTGCTCCTTCCATTTCTACGCATAGGGCATTAAATTTAGTATTTATTTTTTGACTCATCCAAGATTCTGTACAAAATATATCACCTGACGCAATTATGCCACTTACTACATTATATTTTTTATTTTTAATACATTCTTTGGCTATATTAACTAGATAAGTATCACTATCAATGTATACTCCAACATTAGGAATATATCCTTTTTCATGATTAAAGGCTGTTATATCAAAATCATGTTGAACTAATTTTTCTCCGATTACTATATCACATACTTTTAATTTATTTGATATACCTCCGGCTACTCCAATATTTATTATCATATCTACATCCATATTATCAATTAATATTTGAGTACATCTCGCAGAGTTTACTTTACCTACTCCTGACTCTGTTAAAATACAATAATTATTATGTATCATTCCTTCATAGAATTTTAAATCAAATATATTATATTCTTTTTCTATTTTTAGATATTTTAATAAACTATCTAATTCCTCTTTCATTGCAAATATTATACCTATTCTTTTCATTTCTTTCTTCTTTCTTTTATTTTATAATTATTAGTATTATTAGAATTATCTTCATTATCTTTATTGCAATTATTATCCTCTTTTAATCCAAAGTTATCATCTATTATATCATTAGCTAACATGAAACCTATAAAATCTTCTAAATTATTTCTATCCATAATATCAACTCAAATATTATTATACCATAAAAAAGATAATAAACATATAATTTATTATCCTTTAATTACTATAATTTGTTATTAATGATTAATATTAATCTTTTATTTTATCACTGATTTCTTCTTTTGAATTTATACTTAATTTTTTAAAGATTTGTTTTTTATGAAATTTAACTGTATTTTCACTTATATTCATATCTGCTGCAATTTGTCTAACTGTAAGATTCTTTTCTAAACAATTACATATTTCTATTTCTCTTTTTGTTAAATTATATCCCATATACTTTCTTATATTTTCATTATCAATTATTGCTTTTGTTGAATCTATATCCCACTCTCCACTAAAAAATGTTGTAGTCATAATTGGAGATGTTATTAATGTTACTAATACAATAAAAACTGAAATAGTCAATATAATAATTATTATATTAGTATCATTACATTTATATATATAATTTCCTAATGTAGTACCAACGCAACATCCCAATACATCTATTGCTAGTATATTATATTTAATATATGAATAGTTCCAATACTTTTTGCTTATTATTCCAACCATATAGTACATACTTATTATTCCCATCATTATACAAATTCCTAAAACAAAAGCAAAAATACCCTTCATTAGTCCTGATGTTGGCCACATATAAAGAAATGCTGCAAATACAAATGAACTAAAAATTAAATTCCAAGTAATACTATTACACTTTCTTATATATGTATAAATTAAAATAATTAATACTATTCCTACTACTCCACCCGCATAATAATAAACTTCTAAATCAAATGAATACATATCATTTGTTAAAAGTATTAAGGCTCTTCCTACTCCTCTACAGAAAATCATAAATATACAATTTAATATTACTGATAGATACATTATTTTAGAAATCTTTGGGGCTGTAGGTTTATGTTCTTTTTTCTCATTTAAATAATCTTTTTTATTAAATTTAGTTAATGGTAACATTGAAACAAATAAAATAACAACTAAAAATATATAATTATCAGTAATATCAAGTATTTTGAGGTTTTCTATTAAAGCAATTAACATAAGTAAAATGTTACCTAAAATACTCGAATAAAATTTTTCTGTATTATTCATAACATAAATATATATTAGTAATAATCCTATGTATGATACTCCAATAGAAAGTGATAACATAACAATGGAATATTTTAAATACTTTGTAAAATTAAATTGTATAAATCCATGATACGTTGCTAAGAAAATCATAGTAAAGATAGTACCTATTTTAAAATAACTTTTAAATTTTTCTGGTTTAATAATGAAGATAATAATTCCTACAAATAATAAAGATAAAAAATAAATTGAATATAGTGATTTTTCACTAAAAATATTACTTGTTTTAAAATTATTAACCCACCAAGTGAAAAATGAAACCATCCATGAATAAAAAAACATCCAAGAAATCATATATGGTATATTCTTTTTACGAATATTACTTATGTTTGTAACTTTTGAATTAATCATATAATCACCCCTTGTAATCATGCATAAAATATTATAACACAATTTTAAGAAAAAAAGATAATAAAATCTAATTTATTATCTTTAAATATTATTAATATTATATTGAGCACATATTGCCATCAATTAATCTTCTTATTGAGCTTCCTAAACTAACTCCAATATTATATAATAATTTACATCCTGCGACTACTGAATTAATTAATGTTGAAGTAACACTACCTCCATTAATTCTATATAATTCATTATCATTTAATTTATTCATATTATTCCTCCTATCTAACTTTACATTTTTCTGGATTAGTATAACCATTAATTATACCAATAATAAATGTTGCTACTACTCCAAGTGCTACTGCTAAAGTAGTATTAAATCCCCCATTAATACTTTTTAATTCTTCTTCATTTACTACTTTCATTTCTTATCCTTTCTTTATATAATCTATAAGATAGTAAAATAATTTTTTATTAGAAACTAATACTTTTAATTTTAAAATATTATTGGTTATCTTGTCTTCACTATTTAAATTAATATCAATTACTAATTGTATATAATTATTAATATTATTAAGTATAGTATAATTAGTATCAATACTTAGTATTTTATAATTATAGGTATTATTATTAACAACTACTTTGTTATTCTTTTTTATTACTTCTAAATATTTAATATCACAATATAGTATTAATCTATAATTGTTATCAACTTGACCATATAAATAATAATATTTTTTATATTTAATATTAAGTGTTAAAACTAATAATAATACTATAAATAAAGAAGTTATACTAAATAATTTAATTATTTTGTTAGTATTTTTATTTAAAATTATATAACTATTAACATTATTCATAATAACTACCATTTCTTTCTAAAACATTTATATTATTATTTTCTAATGATAATACTTTATCAAATAAATCCATATTATTAAGTCTATGTGATACTATTATAAAGGTAGTATCTTTATAATACTTAAAAATATTCTTTAATATTATACGTTCTGTATTAATATCAATTTGGTTCAAACCTTCATCTATTAAAATTATTTTACTTTTTCTTAGTAGTGCCCTAGATAATATAATTTTTTGTCTTTGTCCTCCGGACAAGTTAATTGCGTCTTCTTCGACTATTTTGTTATATCCTAGTAAATCATCTTTTATTATTTCATCTGTTTTAGTTAGTTTAACAACATTTAAGAATTCTTCTTCACTTACATTACTATCTAATATTATATTAGATTTTATTGTATCATTAAATAGTTTTTCATTTTGAGAAATATATACTATATTTGATCTTATGTCCATTATTTTATAGTCATTTATGTCATTATTATTTATGGAAATATAGTTTCTTTCTATCTGGTAATATTTAAATAATAATTTTAATATAGTACTTTTTCCTGTTCCACTATTACCTATTAATAATACTTTTTCTTTATCTTTTATTCTAAAACTAATGTTATTTAATATTAATTTATCTGTATATTTAAATGATACGTTATTAAATATAATATCACCATTTACTATTAAATTACTTTTATCTAGGGAAATACTTTCTACATCAAATAAATTATTTAATCTTTTAATACTATTTGACATATAAGAATATTCATTATATAAATCAAACAAATTATTTAGATAATTAGTAAAGTATGGATATAAATAATTAAATGTTATTAGTGTTTGGATACTTAATTCTTCATTTAAATATAAATTTACTCCTATAAATAAGATAAATATATTAGTTATACCATTAAGTAATTCTTTAAAGAAATTTATAATATTATTTAGTTTTAAATACATATAATTATCATTAAGGGTGTTTAGATAAATATTTTCGTATTTTTTACTTTGTTTTAAGTGAATATTTAATCCTTTGATTGTTTCAAAATTTGTTAGAGTTTCTACTAAAAATGTACTAACACGAGAGTTATCTACTTGGATATTATTTATTAATTTTTTAATTATATTTTTTGTTAGTAATACTATAATTAAATAAATTAAACTAATTATTAATAAAAATATAAATAATTTATAATTAATACAATATAGAATTATTCCACTGGTTATAAATATTAAACCATCAAGAAATACTGTGATGATAAGTTTGGATAATGATGATTTAATAATATTAATATCATTTATTCTAGATATTATTTCTCCAGTTGTTTTATTTTTATAATAATTGTAAGGAAGAAGTAATAATTTATTATAAGTTATCATCATTAATGATAAGTCTAGTTTTTGAGTTAAAGAAATAAGTAGATTATTTCTAAAATAATCAGATATTACTTTATAGAATAATATTATTATAAATATAAAGGTAATTAAATAAATATTATTATAGTTATCATTAGTTAATACTTGAAAATAATAAGTTAATATACAAGATGATATTGTAAAAATTAATGAAATAATTAAAATATCTAGTATTAATTTTTTATTATTTAGTATTAAAGATAAAATTATTTTATTTACTTCCTTTAAACTACTATAAATAGATAACTTTCTAAATGGAATAAATATCATTATATAGCTTGTCCATAGATTAGTAAATTCAAATATATCCATTAATACTTTTCCTTTTGAAGGATCCATCATAAGTATTTTATCTTCTTTTATTTTATATACTACTACAAAGTGTGTGTTATTAGATATATTGAGTTGTGCTATAAATGGTCTATCTATTTCACGCAGTTTTGATATTTCAGATACTTTATATCCTACTGCATCTAGTCCTATAGTTTTGGCGACTTTTTTTAACTCTAATAAATTAGTTCCATTTCTGGTGGTATTAGTAAGTTCTACTAAGTTAGATAATGGTATATCTCCACCATAATATCTTATTATGGATAATAGACAGGCACTACCACAATCTTTAAATCCATCTTGCAAAACAATTAATTCTTTTCTCATATCTTCCTCCCTACATATACATTATTATAAAAAATATAGCAAATTACTTCTTTATTTATAAAAAAAAGACATCTTGGTGCAAATATTAACAACAATGTATTAAATACAAACAAAAAAGAACCATAGTTCTTAATCTATACCGTGTTCTTTTTTAAAATATCTTTAGCATTCTCAATAGAAATAGCTTGAACAATTCCCAAAGTTGCAAATAAAGTTAAAGTAAAACTACCACCATAAGATAAAAATGGAAGAGGTACACCAGTAAGAGGCAACAAGCCAGTTACACCGCCTAAATTTACAACAATATGAATCGTTATATAAGAAAATATACCAAAAGCCATTAAAGAACTACTTGCTCTTTTACTTTTTTTAGCTATTTTAAATATTCTATATAAAATTATTAAATAGCCCATTATTATTGCTATGCCTACTAAATAGCCCCATTCTTCAATTATAATAGGGAAAATAAAGTCAGTATATGAATCTGGTAAATATAAGTATTTTTGAGTACTTGCACCTATTCCACTACCTTTAAGCCCACCATTATGAAAAGCTATATAACTATTACACAATTGATATCCTTCTTCATTTTGATAATTTTCACAAGGATTATTCCAATAACTAAATAATCTTTGTAATTGATAATCTTTAAGAAATTTACCCTTAGTACTTACAAATAATAATACTACTAATCCAATAATAGCAACTATTATTTTATTGAACATCTTTCTATTTTGTTTTGGAATTGGTGCTAAACAAAATATAGAAAATGATATTAAAGCAATAATGGATGCAGTACCTAAATCAGGTTGTAATGCAACAAGTATACATATAATTATAATAGGTATCAATGGTTTAATTATTGTCCAATAATCATCTAAATTATCTTTATACTTACCATAATAACTAGATAAATATATTATAGAAAATAATTTAGCAAACTCACTAGGTTGTATTTTTATTGGCCCTATTTTAAACCAACTGACAACTTCTCTAGTCGATTTACCATATATAATTAAAGCAATCATAACTAAAATTATCATATATATAAATACTGAACTTAATTTTTTATAAAAACTAAGTGGAATAATATGTAATATAAAATATATTACAAATCCTATCCCAACAAATATTAACTGTCTAATAAAATAGTAATAAGGACTTTTATCATATCTCATATATGATTCCATTGAGGAAGCGCTAAGAACCATAATAAGACCAAAAATAGAAAAAAGAATAATTAATGCTAATAAAACTTTATCAATTTTTGATACTTTTTTCATAACAATTCTCCTTTCTAATCTAAAAACTTACAATGTTTACATAATTCTTCAACCTTTTTATTATTTCTAAAATTATCTACCATATTTTTACATCTATTACTATTTAATATACTATTTATATCATCATTAAAAATATTACCTAAATTAATTATACCCTTACTATCTAAACAACAAGGAATAATTGTACCATCTACTAATATTCCAAAATGAGTAATTAAGCCATAACACTTACCCTTATCATTATAATAATTATTGTTAAGATCAGGCCATATAAAATTTTTATCAATATCCAAATACAATCTTTTCTTTATTGTACATTTTTCTTGCTTTATATCGCAATCATAATATTTATTAATATAACTAATAATTCTATCATTATTTTTATTATTAACCCATAATCTTAAATTAACATTTGTTTCATTATTAATTAACTTATCTATAGAATTAAATATATTATTTAAATAATCTTCTAAAGATATATTATATTTCTCACTATAACTATGCAAAGAAATATTAATCATATTAACATTTTTATTATCTTTAATTTTATCAATTAAATAACCATTCGTAGTAATATTTATTTTATATCCATAACTATTAGCTAAATCAATTAATTCACAAATAGATGGATGCATTAAAGGTTCTCCAAGAACATGAAAATATAAATAGTCAGTTATGCCTTTTAATTTATTTAATATTATTTTAAATTCATTTATAGACATAAATTTACTAACTCTATCATTTTTAATACAGAAATCACATTTTAAATTACATACATTAGTTATTTCAACATACACTTTCTTATACATTAATTTATACATCCTAATTCTTCAAAATCATCCAAATTAGAACTTCCTCCAACTTTATAATACACTTTATCATCATTAACTCCATTGCTCTTAACATTACCACTAATTAAAACAGTATTAATTGGTAAAATAGCATTACATTCTCTACCACTATATTTTATTGTATATATCGCATTACTCAAAGTAGTATATTGATATTTATCAACTTCATCAGTAAGTTCAATAGTTATATGAGATAATTTAATACTTTCATATACACTTTTTTCTAATTCATCAATTCTTCTATTTTTACCAACTAAAATTGACAAAAAAGAAGTAAGAACAAGTATAAATATAAGCATTAATCCATATAAAATACCCGTAATAGCAAAACCTTTATTATTCATAATACCTCCTAATAAGTAATAACTTCTAAATTATTAGAATTTTTTAATAAATCTTCTTTTTCTTTTGGTATAGTAATAGTTTTAGAATTTCCATCAGATATATATCTATTATCCTTTAATAATCTATTAAATACCATATCTATATCAAAATCTTTACCATTATTATCATATGCTCTACATCTTTTTAAAAAAGTTTTATCAAAATTTTTATTAAATACTGATACCTCAGGTTCCCATCCTACTCTTAAAGCAGCTTCAGTTTCATAAGTTTTACCATTATATGTTGTAGATAAAACATACTTAAAATTATCATGTGTTTTAACATAAGGACTACCAAAAGGTAAAGCAATAATCTTAACATATTTTCCAGGAATATATTCTTCTAATTTATCATAAACATAAGCAATTTCCTTTTGCACTTTATCTGAAGAAGACTTTTTTATATCTAAATGTGTTTGAGTATGATTACCAATATCATATCCATTTTCAACCATCCATTTTAATATTTTTTCATTATATTCACTTTGATTAAATATTCCACCATTAACAAAGAATGTTGCAGTAACAGACACATCAGGATGATTCTTTTTAAATTCTTCAAGTATGCCAACTGCACTATTTTTATCTATTAAAATATTACCATCACTATCTAATCCTGTTACTTTAATATTATCTTCATTACCATCATCAAATGTTAAAACAATTGGACTCTTACCATAAGATACATTAATATTTCCATTAATAAAATCTTCCAATCTAATCATTTCATATCCTGATTCATAATACATCTCTAAATCTTTTCTAAAAGCTTCAGGTGTTCTATTGTAACCATCTTTATCTACATTTCCTCCAACTGTACCAGTACTACTACTAGTTTTCTCTCTTATACCATGATACATCATGATAGGAACAGTGCCCAATTCATTAATCTTATCACTTTTTAATTTATCTTTATCTATCTTACCTAATGATACTACTACATTTAATTCATCATTTTCATTTATCTTAGTATTTTCCAAAATACTTTGACTTATAACTTTATCTTTTTCTATAGTATCAGAATAAACATATTCTATATTTAAATTTAATTTATTAGTCTCTGAATATTCTTTAACAAAATTTATATCCTTATCAACTATATTTTCCATTAAATTATCTTTTACTTCTACTTCATTATTACCAATATTATTACTAAATATTTTTATTACTACAAAAGTTATAACTAAAGCAATAAGCAAAATAACAATAATACCAAATATATTAATTCTTACTTTTTTCTTTTTAAGCATAATATCACCTTTCTTATTATTTTATAATATATAATTCTATTATAAAATAAATAAATAAAATAAGCAATAATATAAATTAAAAAAGTAAACTAAATACTATTAGTTTACACTATTTTTTATTCAAATAATTTATCTTGATCGCCCTCACAATAAGCACCACCAATTTTTTCTCCTTCGACATATTCCTTACCACTAATCTGACAACTCATTTTAGTAATTGCATCAGTTAAATAACCACCAAATATTTTTACTAAAGCAATTGCAACAACTGTAATAAGTGAAATAATTAAAACATATTCAACTAAAGTTTGACCTTTTCTATTTAATTTAAACATACTTTTATCCTCCGTATTCTTAATATAATTATATAATATATATCTTTTTTAGTCAATAAATTTTCACTCTTTTAATTTTTTTCTAAGTTCTTTATAATTCTTACAATATTTACCTACCTGATTCCAAAATAATTTAGAATGATCCGGATATATAAAATGTGATAATTCATGTACTATTACATAATCTAAACATTCTATATCATACTTATATAAATAATAATTCAAAGTAACATTCTTATTTCTTAAATTACATACTCCCCATCTAGTAGACATCTTTCTTATTTTTAAATTAGGTTTAGGAATATCTTCTAAATAATTATCATAATAATACTTTAAATGTTCACTAAATACTTCCTTTATTTTATTATCCAAGTATTTATCTAGCATTTTCTTATCTTTAACATATATTTTGTTACCATTAATTTCTAATTCATTAAAGCCATATATAACATCATATTTACTACCAAATAAATAAAAGTTATCTTCTTTTTCTTTTCTTAAATTACTTTTGTTTATCATTTTACTAATACTCTTAATATTATCATTAATTAATTTGTTAATAGTACTTTTAGTAGTTAGATAATTACAAGTAACAATAATCTTATTATCTTTAACTCTTATATAAATATTCTTATTATTCTTTCTAATTACTTCAACTTCATATGTTTCACCATTATAATCAAACTTCATGTATTACTCCTTAAAAAGTATTATATTCATTATACTTAAATATTTTCTTCATGATATCACCACTTTTAGTACCTAATATCATATTATATTCATATAAAGTATCATTATAAAATTCCTTAGCATAATCAATCTTTAAATCTATATCATTAATACTATTAATTAATCTTTTTATTTTCCTATCTTTAGTATCAATAGTCTTTAACATACTATCTAATTCCTTAGCATATTTTATTTTATCATTAACAGTAACACTATTAAGTAAAGTAATTCTTAAATCATCAAGTTCACTATCATTAGTTATCTCCACTATTTTTCTAACTAAATCTAGTTTATTTCCTATTTGTTTATCTACTTCTTCAAATTTACTTAATATTAGACTTCTTCGATTTTCTAACTTTACATATATACTTATTAAATAAAATACATATATAGCAAGTATTCCTGTTAATACAATAATAATTATTACACTTAAACTCATTTTTTATCACTTACCTATTCAAATATAATTATATTAAAAAAAGCACTATTTTTCAAGTACTTTTATAGAAAAACTAGATAAAAAGATAAATACAAGTAAAATGTATAAAATTATTTTGATATCGTTTATAAATAAAAATGATACTAACATAAAAATACTTCTTGTTAAGCAAAATATTACTTCTACCTTAATTAAATAACTCTTAATATTATCTATCTTTAATTGATATAAATTCTTCATACTAACTATCTCATATATTTTAATTAATAATCCTTCGAAGAATGCAATTAATAATGTTAAATATTTATTTACTATATTTAATTTAATTACAAGCACTATAATAAGTAAAATATTTGTATATTTAAAATATTTATTAACATTAATTTTTCTAACAATATAATATATTATCATTATACTAGCAATACTATTTATTATATTAAATATCCCTATATATTTTATATCATTAATAATATATAAATATAAGTATAATGGTTGAATAAGTAAAAATAATACTTTTGATTGCTCTAATATAAAGAAATTTTTTCTATTTCTATCTATTTTAACATCAATAATTCTTTCTTTAACTATATTATCTTTAATTAATAATAAAGGTATTATACTAATAATAGATAAAATAGACATTATAATTAAAGTTATAGATAAACTATATTTCTCAGTAATAAAAGGTCCTAAATAAGAAGATATTATTATACCAATAAAAGTATATATAGCAATATTACCTATTTCACTATTAGATAATTTAGTATGTTTAATGGCATAATAATGTCTAATAGAGTGATACATATATGATGAAAAAGAATTAATTAACGCAAATATAAGTAAGTTTGTTATATTATGTTCCATCTTATTTAAAAAATAATAGCTAAAACAAAATAGTATATTAGATAATATAAGTATATATTTAGTTTTAATATAGTTAGTTAAATAAATAGTAAGAACATTAACTAATATTGATATAGAAAAAAATACTGTATAATAAAGTAAAATATTTTTAATACTATATCCTAATTTATATAATAACGCAATATTAAATACTTCGACTAAATTTCTAAATAATGTTGATAAAAGTAAAAATATATTATATTTAATATTATTATTCATAAGTAGTCACCTTACTATTTAGTATGCAAATAATTAATGAAATGATACAAAACAAAAGAAAAAAAGAACTTATTTTATAAATTCTTTTAGTTTGTCTTTAGGTATAAACCCTATATTTCTCTTTACTTCTTTTCCTTTATCAAATACTATTAAAGTAGGTACACTCATTACTTTATATTTTCTACATAAATCTTCATGTTCATCAATATCTACTTTTATAAATTTAATATCATTAATTTCAGTAGATAATTCTTCAAATACAGGTCCAAGCATTTTACAAGGACCACACCAAGTAGCAAAGAAATCTACTACTACTTTATCTTTAATTAACTCATCAAAATTTTCTTTTTCTAAATGTATCATAATATCTCCTATCTATATTTATCTAATATACTTTCATCTTCAATTTGAATCTTATTCATATCAAGTAATTTTTGAGCACTATCAACAGTTATTACTTTCTTCTCTAAAAATAATTCTAATACTTTTTGATTAACTTCAGTATTTGTCATATTATTCTTATCGTGCATAATATTATATACTTCAGTATATGTATCTACTGTAGTACCTACCATATCAGATAATACCGGTGTATTATGTAATATTTTGTCAGCATAACTACTTTCTTTTACAATAGTTATATTAAAAGCAGGTAAATTCAAAAATACAAGTATTAAGAATATATAAACATAATATTCTAAAGCCCCAACAAAAATACCAAGAATCTTCGAAGGTATACTTAAGAAAATAGTCATCTTAAGTAATTTTTCTACTATACCAGTTAAACCAATTAAAATCCTTAACACAAACATAAGTGCAGCAGCTACTATTAAAAATGCTAAGAGTTCATAAACTAAAATATTTATTACACCTATTCCTTTAATAATACCACCAAATTCAAAGAATGGTAAATTTTCATACATTAATACTGATACAGGGTTTTTTAAAGAATATGCTACTACTATAACTAAAAACGTACCTAAAAAACTAGTAGTCTTTTTTATAAATCCTTCCTTAAAACCAACTACAGCCCCTAAAATAATCATAAGTATTATTATTATATCAACTATTTGCATTATTTATTCCTCCTAAGTATATTATATTACAAAAAACTACAAAAATAAAGAAAAATATGATAAAATATATTTAAGAGGTGTGAAATGAAACAAAAAGCAATTACTAAAGTATTAAAAGTATGTGATAAAACAAAAGAACAAATGATTGAATTTTTTGAATATTCAAAAAGAGAAAAAACTCCACCATACGCTATATTTCAAGCAATTGATGGTGATACTATAGTTACAATGTATGAATCAGGAAAAGTAGTATTTCAAGGAAAAGATGCTGATCTAGCAAGTGATTATTGGATAGAAACAGAAAAAATAAATTCCGGTAAAAATGGTTTAATAGAAAAAAAAGAAAAAGAAAAGAAAGATGAAAAAACACTTCCTTTAAGAATAAACTCTATAGGTAGTGATGAAGTTGGAACAGGAGATTTCTTTGGACCAATTGTAGTTACTGCGTCTTATGTATCAAAAGATAACATAGATTATTTATTAGATTTAAAAGTTAAAGATTCCAAAAAATTAACTGATGAACAAATATTAAAAATAGTCCCAGAAATAATTAAAAAAATACCATATCATACACTAATTTTATCTAATAAAAAATATAATGAATCTTATGGAAATAATATGAATATGAACAAAATAAAAGCAGTACTACATAATAAAGTATTATATGAATTAGCAAATAATAGCAAATATCCATATGATTATATTGTAGTAGATCAATTTGAATACCCTAAAAGTTACTTTAATCATATTTCTGAATCTACTAATCAAGTTAAAAATATATTCTTTATGACAAAAGCTGAAGACAAATGTTTATCAGTTGCATGTTCGAGCATGATAAGTAGATATATATTCTTAAAAGAAATGGATAAACTATCTAAAGAATTAAATATGACATTACCTAAAGGAGCTTCCCCAATCGTAGATGAAGTAGCAAAAAAAATAGTTAATATTTATGGATATGACAAACTAAAAGATATAGCTAAATTAAATTTTAAAAATGTAGAAAAAATAAAATAAATATCACATTTAAGATATTTATTTTTTTACTATACTTTCTTTTTTCTCTAAAACCTCAACCTTATCATAATCTATTTCATTATCTTTATTTATTCTTGTAACATACATATTAGTAAATCTCTTATAAAAATTACTATCTTTTTCTATCATACATATTTCACCATTAAACATAATAATTGTATCTAATATATGCTTAAATTTATTAGGATAAATATTATTAATTTGTTCATGTAAACTATCATATGATATTAAATCTTGCAAAGATAAATTAAGTCCAGGTTCTCTTATGTCATTATATTCTTTAAATTCAAAATCCATATATCTAGCAATAGTAGTCTTCTTTTCATCATCACTTATCAAAGGATGAGTATGACCAATACTTATTAAATTATAATTATTACTAATTGCCCATTCTATATATGCTTGTAATTTATTAATATCAACTGAAGTTAATCTATTAGATAAATTACTACCACTTATATCTAATAAATAATCTATTATATAATATGTACCATCATCGCTATTAATAGATTTACCTATTAATAGAAATGAATATTCTTTTGAAGATTCACCTAAAGAATTTATTTTGCTAACTAAATCATTATACTCTTTCGAAGAAGAAACAGAAAAATATACATCATTACTATCATTATCAAACATAGTAACAGGTATTGGTGTATCAGTTATATCTATATTACCGCCAATAAATTTATCATTAATAATATCATTACTATTAGTAATAACAACTTCTAATCTTTCATTACAAATATTAGAATCTCTATACTCTTGAATAGTTTTCATAATTAATTTTTCTTCTTACCAATATATTCTACTCCGCCCATATATGGTCTTAATGCTTCTGGTATTTTAACAGTTCCATCTTCTTGATAATTATTTTCAAGGAAAGCAATTAAGCCTCTTGGGGAAGCAAGTACTGTATTATTTAAAGTTGCAACTAAATAATTATCATTTTCTCCCTTTGCTCTAATAGATAATCTTCTTGCTTGAGCATCTCCTAAAGTAGAACATGAACCAACTTCAAAATATTTCTTTTGTCTAGGACTCCAAGCTTCAACATCACATGATTTAACCTTAAGATCTGCTAAATCACCACTACAACATTCCAAAGTTCTAACAGGAATATCTAAACTTCTAAAGAATTCTACAGTATAACTCCACATTTTATTATACCATTCCATAGATTCAGATAATTTACATAAAACAATCATTTCTTGTTTTTCAAATTGATGTACTCTATATAAGCCTCTTTCTTCTAGTCCATGAGATCCAACTTCTTTTCTAAAACATGGTGAATATGAAGTTAATGTTATAGGTAAACTCTTTTCATCAATTAATTCACCTTTAAATCTACCTATCATAGAGTGTTCACTAGTACCAATCAAATATAAATCTTCATTTTCAATTTTATACATCATAGCATCCATTTCACTAAAAGACATAACACCATTAACTACATCACTTCTTATCATAAATGGTGGAATACAATATGTAAATCCTTTATTTATCATAAAATCTCTTGCATAAGTCAACATTGCAGAATGTAATCTTGCAATATCACCAGTTAAATAATAAAAACCATTACCGCTTGTCCTACCAGCAGATTCTTTATCAAGTCCACTTAAAGATTCACAAATATCAGCATGATATGGTATTTCATAAGAAGGTACAACAGGCTCTCCAAATTTTTCTATTTCAACATTTTCACTATCATCTTTACCTATTGGAACACTTGAATCAATTATATTAGGTATAACCATCATTTTTTCTTTAATAGTAGTTTCCAATTCAAGTTCTTTTTCTTCTAAGTCTTTTAATTCATTATTTATTTTTACTACTTCTTTCTTTAATTCATTAGCCTTATCTATTTCTTTATTTCTCATACAAACACCGATTTCACCTGAAGTAGTATTTCTCTTATTACGAAGTGAATCAGCATAAGTTTTAGATTCTCTTAACTTCTTATCTAATTCATAAACTTCATCTACTAAAACTAATTTTTCATCTTGAAACTTTTTCTTAATATTTTCTTTTACAATATCTCTATTATTTCTTATTAAATTAATATCTATCATTATAATCCTTCTTCCTTATTAATTTTTTAACCTTATTATTTCCTTTTATATAACTAATATTATTACTATATTCATTAATATTTTCTCTATCATTAACTATATTCTCACTATTATTATCAACTTTAAGATTTTTCAATGTATCTTCCATTTTATATCTTTTCAATTGTTCTTTATATGCTAATAACGAGCCAACTTGCAAAGCAGTAGAAGCTAAAAGCAAAGGTATAAAAGCAATAATTAAATTAGTAACTTGTACCATAGCAAGACCAATTATCATCGTAGGAAACAAAGTAATAGTTTTAAATTTACCTATTTTCTCAGTATGAGTTTTATGATACTTATGATTAGAATACATATTTATCCCCGATATTGCTGTTTCCAATATTAAAGGTAAAATCATTAAATAATTTCCTAATATAATTGATGGAATAAGAAGTGATAAAGCAAATATCTTATCACTAATAGCATCTAACTTCTTACCAGTTTCACTAACTGCATTTAATTTTCTTGCTAAAAATCCATCAACTGCATCACTAACTGCACCATATACAAAAGATGCAATAGCTAAAGGTATATTACCTAATGTAAATAAAGTTGCACCACTTACACAAGCAATTATTCTACTAATAGTAACTAAATTTGGTATATTTTTCTTTATATCTTTCATATATCCCCCTAAAAATTATACACTAATTATATAATATTTTTTTTAAAAAAGCAATATTATTGACATAGAATTACTTATATATTATAATTAATTCCAGAAAGGTGATTTTATGACAGAATCGATAGTAAACTTTTTTATAAATTTATTTAGTGGACTAAATAAAAATATTCTAGTATTTATAGTATCAATGTTACCAATAGTAGAATTACGTGGAGGATTAATCGCAGCATCTATTTTACATATAGATTTTATTAAAGCATTTATAATATGTTTTATAGGTAATATATTACCAGTACCATTCATATTATTATTAATAGAAAAAATATTTTATTTATTAAAAAAATGGAAACCTACTAAAAAATTAGTATCAAAAATTGAAGAAAAAACATACAAGAAAAAAGATCAAATAACAAAATATGGTTACTTAGGATTATTACTATTCGTAGGTATACCATTACCAGGTACAGGAGCATGGACAGGAACATTACTTGCAGTATTACTTAATCTAGATAAAAAGAAATCATTTATTTTTATTTCATTAGGAGTCTTATTAGCAGGTATAATTATGAGTATAATATCCTATGGAATATTAGGACAAATATTTTAAAAAGAGTCTAAGACTCTTTTTTTATAACATCAATTACTCTCTTATTATTAAATATCTTGCTCAACCTCTTAACAGGTTCATTACAATAACAAAATATATCATCAATTCTATATTCAATATCATCACTAACAACACCATATAATAGTTCATAATAATGATAACATATCTTATTAAATAATAACATTAACCTAGATATATTTATTTCTTTAATATTAGGTATAGTTAAATCACTAAACGAATAAAAATCAAAATCAATTATAGTAATATCATTACCAATTATACAATTACCAAACCTAGTATCATTACAAACAACATGATTATTAGATAACTTAACAAAACTATCATATAACCTATTAAAATTATCAATAATATAATCACTAGGCATTAATAATACATTATCCTTAATATTATCATAATAATTCATAGTATAACCAATAAACTTACTTCTTGATTCATTAGAATATACCATATTATCTAACTTACAAAAATTAGATAAATTTAATTCCTTCATTAAATCAAATATTTCCTTTTCTATCCTAAAATAAGTATCCCTATAATATAATTTAATACATTTATCATCACTAATTCTATATACTACTCCCCCACTACCTTTACTTACTCTATTAACCAAATCATTATTAAATTCAAACTCTCTACCATTATCTAAATAATACATACTATCCCCCCAAATCACATATATTATATCACAAAACTAATAAAACAAAAGAAAAATTGTAGATTATTAACCTATAACTTTTCTATATAACATCATTACAGTATTAGATAAAAATACTATTATGAAAGTGAAACTAGAGTAGCACGAGACGAGCTGACATTGTTGACGTTGCCAAAGCTGCTGCCGCCATCGTAGTAGTTGAAGTCGAACACGCCTGCACCAGAGCGATCGTAACAGCCGCCGCCACGATCGAACCAAGCAATGCTAGAATAAGAGAAGAACGCGTAATCTGAATACCATCCGCCTTCGCCACCTGTTGAAAATACTACCTCAGCCGTTGCATCTCCTAATCTTCCTCTATTATATGCTTTTTGATTATTATATACTGTGTCATATGCATATGTTGTTACATATTTTGCTGTATCTTTAGTATACCAACTACTTGAAAAACTACTACTTGATGGATAAAATGTATATCCTGTTGTTACTTTTGATATATTACCCATAACATATTCATATGAACCACCTGACATATCATATACTCCT
>OIZT01000465.1_pt1 | contig 25245 bp, 24 predicted proteins | sample 1588611 | NCBI WGS metagenome assembly OIZT01 (sample SAMN03283278) | human gut metagenome | biome: human-associated habitat; material: feces | host: Homo sapiens | place: Peru | collected 2012
ACGTTTAATGTTTGCACGATTAGTCATTGCCATATTTATATCCTCCAATTAAGCATCTTAATTATACCATTTTTAGGCCTTAATTGACAGGAAACGAAAAGACCGTAAGGCCACAAATTTGCTTAATTGGAGTGTGGACACTTACGGCATTAACTATATTATCACATACTATTCGATTTTAAAAGAAAAGACTGTTAACATTTAGTTTGTCAACAGTCTGAAGTGAAGATGGATTCATCTTCACTTTTTGTTTTTCTCCAGTCTTTCTAAATGTTTCTGATGGAGCTCTTTATAATGATTAAAAGCATGAGGATTTAATTCCTGTAGCTTCTTTTCATATTTGCTACGGTACTGTTTTAATACACGTAATGTTTCAGGATTCATTTCCTGTAACTTTTCTTCAATACGATCACGATATTGTTCGAGTCGTTCTTCTACATACTGCTCATTTTCATGAATCTTTTCCATGATTTCTGGAATATGCATTTCTAGTCTTGATAAGAATTCATCCGCTTCAATTAAACCTAGTTCACCAAAGTCTGTATGATTTTCAATATCCTTTAATAGATCAGGAGATAAGTCTGTTTTAGAATGAATCTTATCCAACATTTCCTGAGTCATCTTCTGTTTATACTTTTCAGCTTCATCACCAAAAGCCCATTCTAATTCAGGCTGTATAAATGAGATATGAGATGTTTCTAAATCTTCTAATGGATAAGGAGGGACAAGCCCACAATCTAATAATGCCTGCTGCATTGTACGTCTTACATGACCACTTGTGATTATTTCTATACCACCATTTTCTCTTAATGCCTGATTAAGATGATCCATATGACGTGTTAAATAGAAATCTATATTTCTTTTCTGTAAATCATTATAGAAGATAATCAAACGATCAATTGCAGTAAAATCAATATTACTAATACCAGAAGCATCTACAATAACCTGCTCAGTATCTTCTTTAATCGCTTTTTCTATATCTTCCTGGAACTTATCAATATTCGCAAAGAATAGATTTCCTGGGAAACGATAAATAATAGTATGTCTAATTGGTCTTGCATTCACATTCTTTTCTAGATTAAAGAAACCTGTCTGCCCTGGAATTACACCTAAGAAATGGGCTGGTGGAGTGACTGCCTTAATAACTACAGCGAGGAATGATAAGACAATACCAATTACAACACCATAAATAGTCCCAAAGATAAGTACTCCACAACATGCTGCCATAAAGATATAGAATTCATTTCTACTTTCTTTAAATAAACGTTGACCTAACGCAAAGTGACAGGCACCAAGTAAGGCAGTAATCACAATCGCCGTTAAAATAGGAACAGGAAGATATTCAATAAACCCTGTACCAAATAATAGAAGAAGTGCCATAGTTGCAGCAGCTGATAAGCTCATCACCTGAGTCTTACATCCATACTGTCTTGCAAGACCAGTTCTAGAAACAGAACCATTCGTCGGACAGCATCCTACAAGTGAAGTAGCTAGTTCAGCCATACCATAGGCAAATATTTCTTTATTTCCATCTAATTTATAGCCATCCTTCATTGCATTACCCTGTGCAGATAATAAAGTCTGTGCGAGTACAACTATCGCAATAGATAATGTCGTAAAGAATAATGCAGAAACATCTACATGGGCAATAGAAGGAATCACAAATTTTGGTAAACCTGGATCAACATGAGGTAATAGCTTCACTCCATATTTTTCTAAAGGGAATAGGGCAGTCAACAAAGCACCGATAAACATCATAAGAATAGGCATAGGAATCTTCTTATTTATTCTCTTTACTATAAGAATAATGGCAAGAGTGAAGATACCTAATACAAAAGATAAACCATTAAAGAGTGGTAACTCTTTAATAATATGATTGACTAATTCGAATATTTCACCTGTTCCTGTTGTCCCACCAAAGAGTTTAGGAACAAGCATCATAATAATAGATAAACAGATACCTGTTACGAATCCACCCATGACAGGTGTAGAAATATACTTAACAGCACGTCCTGCTTTAATGATTGAAAAGAAGATCAACCATAAAGCGACCATGAGTGCAATAACAGGGACCACCTGCATTGCTTCCTTTGTCCCTGCAGTAATACCAAGAGTTGCAAGAGCACTTCCAGTAAGAGCTGCAGGGGCCGCATCTACACCAAATACAAAATCATGACTCGTAGTAAATAAACTAAATACGAGAATAGGAACCAAAGAACCATATAAACCATAGACCATTGGTAGACCTGCTACCTGAGCATATCCCATTGATATAGGAATAGATATAAAAGCAACAATAATACCTGCAAAAATATCATTCATTGTCGCATTCTTAAATTTCTTCATACGCCACCTCTTTCTTAATTCTAATTATAATGATTTGTCAAGATGAGTCTATCTCTATCAAAATACACCTATATTGTATACAATCTGGAATAATTTTCAAATTATTTGTATATTTTAATAATATCAGTGGACAAATTTGTATTTATCTAATATAATGCATATAAATTAACAAGGAGGACGTCGAAAATGACAGATAAGAGAGTTTATAATTTTTCTGCAGGACCATCTCAGTTACCTGTAGAGGTATTAAAGGAAGCAGCAGATCAGATGCTGAATTATAAAGGCTCAGGCATGAGCGTAATGGAGATGAGTCATCGTTCCTCAACATACCAAAAGATTTTTGATGATACAAAAGCAACTTTAAAGAAAGTTTTAAATATTCCAGATAACTATAAGATTCTATTATTACAGGGTGGGGCAACACAGGAATTCACAAACATCGCCTTAAACCTTATGGTAAATGGTAAATCAGATTATATCGTTACAGGAAGCTTCTCTGGCAAAGCTGCAAAAGAAGCTACTAAGTTTGGGGATGTTCATATTGCCTATAACGGTAAGGACAACGATTTTACAGAAATTCCTACACAGGATCAGTTAGATATTCGTGAAGGTGTTGATTATGTACATCTTTGTAACAACAACACTATCTATGGTACAGAGTGGAACTATGTACCAGATACAAAGGGCGCACCACTTGTAGTAGATATGTCTTCTGATATCTTATCAAGACCTGTAGATGTTTCTAAATATGGTGTTATTTATGCCGGTGCACAAAAGAATATGGGTATTGCCGGACTTGGTGTAGTTATTATTAGAGAAGACCTAGTAAAACCACATCCAGCTAATATTCCAGTTCTTTCTGAATTAGATACTATGTTAGAAAAGGATTCTATGTATAACACACCACCATGCTGGGCTATTTATATGTTAGGTCTCGTAGTGAAGTGGATTGATGAACAGGGTGGACTAGAAGTGATGAAGGAAAAGAATGAAAAGAAAGCAAAACTTCTTTATGACTACTTAGATCAGTCAGACTTCTATAAACCACATGCAAAGAAAGATGCACGTTCTAATATGAATGTGACTTTCACAACACCATCTAAAGAATTAGATGCTGAATTTGTAAAGGAATCTATTGCAGCAGGTATGACAAACTTAAAAGGACATCGTAGTGTAGGTGGTATTAGAGCATCTATCTACAATGCAATGCCATATGAAGGTGTAGAATATTTAGTTAATTTCATGAAAGAATTCGAGGAGAAACATAAGTAATATGTATAAGATTAAAACTTTAAATAAGATTTCTGAACAGGGCTTAGAAATCTTTGATGATAATTATGAAGTCGGTGACGACTTAGAACATGAAGATGGGATCTTAGTTAGATCAGCTAAATTACATGACTATGATTTCCCAGCTGAATTAAAGGCTATCGCAAGAGCAGGTGCAGGTGTCAACAATATTCCTGTAGATACATGTACTGAAAAAGGAATCTGTGTATTTAATACACCAGGGGCTAATGCGAATGCGGTTAAGGAATTAGTATTATGTGCTTTAATCTTAAGTTCAAGACAGGTGATTCCTGGTATTGAATGGGTAAAGACATTACCAGCTGATGATTTTGGAAAAGCTGTAGAAAAAGGTAAGAGCCAGTTTGTTGGTCCTGAAATTGATGGTAAGAAGCTTGGTGTTATTGGTTTAGGGGCAATTGGTGTGAATGTAGCCAATGCAGCTGTTAAATTAGGTATGGAAGTATATGGTTATGATCCATATATCAGTGTCAATGCAGCATGGAAACTATCTAAATGGGTTCATAAAGCAGCTACTGTAGAAGAATTATTCAAGGAATGTGACTATATTACTATCCATGTACCAGCAACTCCTGATACAAAGAATATGATCAATAAGAAGTCACTTGCAATGATGAAAGACGGTGTACGTATCTTGAACTTTGCACGTGATACATTAGTAAATACTGAAGATATCATTAAAGCATTAAAATCAGGAAAAGTGGCACGTTATATTACAGACTTTGGTTCTAAAGAACTTGTAGAAACTGAAAATACAGTTGTATTGCCACACTTAGGTGCTTCTACTCCAGAATCAGAAGATAACTGTGCAACTATGGCCGTAAAAGAAATGATTGATTACTTAGAAAATGGTAATATTCAGAACTCTGTTAATTTACCTACAGTTGTAGAACCACGTACTACAACATATCGTGTATGTATTATTCATAAGAATATTCCTAACATGTTAGCTGTATTTGCGAACGCATTTGCGAAAAAGAGCATGAACATTGAAAACATGGTCAATAAAGCACGTGGTGAATATGCATATACTGTCATTGATACAAATGATTTATCAGAAGATATCACTAAAGTGATTGAAAATCATGAAGGTGTTATTAAAGCTAGAATTATTGCGAAGATTGTTTTCTAAATCCTTCTTTTTGAATAGTCCATCTTAGTGATGGACTTTTTCTATTGAAAAATGTAAGATGGGAGTGCGAAGGGGTGATGGGATGAATAAATTAGTAGATGCTTTATCCTGGGTGGCTATGAGATGTACTCAGAATAAATACTTAAATGCAATTAAAAATACATTCCAGAATTATATGCCAATATCTCTTACAGGTGCTGTTGGAATGCTTTGGACAAATGTATTAGTTAATGATCATGGGGGATTAGGTACTGTTTTTCCACTTATTATGGATTTAAAAATTTTTAATCCAATCTTTGAAGCATTGAATTATGCAGCAATTTCATGTATCTCTATTGTAATTGTATTATTATTATCTAGTGAAATTGCTCAGGCGAATGGTGATCATGATATTTATCCTGTGATTGTCAGCTTTATATGCTGGTTGATTGTCACACCACATACAATAGATGGTTTACATATCAATGTGCTATTACATACAGGTAATGGAGCACTTATTCAAACAAAACTATCCACCTTTGTGCATATACCACATTCTATAGGAATCACTTTGAAAGATTTTACTGCGCAGGGAATAGGTTCAATTTATACATCTTCATCAGGACTCTTTACTGCAATGTTTGTCGCTATATTTGCGACAGAACTCTATCATTTATTAAGAAACTGCGATTGTCTCTTAATTAAGCTTCCTAGTCAGGTTTCTACCAATCAGGTATTATCATTCATGAATATTATTCCTACGTTCTTGACATGCTTAATTATGGGTTCTGTCTCTTATCTTTGTATCTTAAGCACAGGTTATACACTTAATACAAATATATATAATCTTATACAGCTTCCGTTACAGCTGATGGCAGGGGATAATTTAATTGCGGTTCTTGTTTTGTATCTTATTATCTTATTGTTTTGGATTGTTGGATTCCATGGGAAGAATCTTATGTTGCCTATCGTTGAATCTTTGTATAGACCATTACTCTATATTAATATGGCAGCATTTGATGCGGGGTTAAGAGGAAAAGATATACCCTATGTATTCAATTCAACGATGTTTCAGATGTTTGGAGAAGTTGGCGGCTCAGGATGTACATTAGGGATTGTGATATATATACTTGTTTTTTCTCAAAGACATGATAATCGTCTAATAGCGAATATTTCTTTATTTCCAAGTTTAGTGAATATCAACGAAACAGTCATCTTTGGTATGCCTATTGTGCTTAATCCTCTATTAGATATTCCATTTATTCTTGCACCGCTTATCTCTCTTACAGCGGGATATTTCCTTATTCAAATAGGATTCTGTCCACATGTGATCATGGAGGTACCTTGGGTTATGCCACCTATTTTATTTGGTTTCTTAGTTACTGGAGGAAGTATCTATGGGGCAATATCACATCTCATATGTATATTTATCTCAGTACTGGTGTATGCGCCATTTATTTATATATATGAGAGAAAACAGAAGAAAGAAGAATATATCTATTAAAGTTACAAAAAGAGTGAATTTATGCATATAAATTCGCTTTTTTTGTAACATCTATACAATATTCTTAAGAATGCTTGTTTAATCGTTTTATTAGATTATTATAAAGATGCAAAAAGAAAATAAATTTTTGCTTCCTAAATCGTCATGAGACGTCCAGCTCATGACATTTTTTTATTATTATCATTGATAAAATACCAATAAGATGATAATATATTATCATCTTAAGATTAAGGTCTTAAGATAGGAAAATCTAGTTATACATATCGTGGGGTGTAGGGACCTCATGATCTTGTGCAGATATGTCTGCATCTCCTGTACATTCTTATTCGGGTGCGAGGATAAGAATGATCACTACTCGTAAGAGTATTGCTAATAATTAAATCCCTTATTGAACATGGATATAAAGTGAGTAATTAATGAAACCCTCATACTTTTAACTCATTATAACTTCGATTTTCCTAGGAACGCTGATCCTTTTAATCATTAGGGCATTGATTGAAAAACAGCCACTGCATTCATATTTCATCCATATCAAGCCAAAAGAATATTTATGTAGTGCATGATCCTCCTTATGGAGGATTCTTTTTTTTACAAATTATTAATATACTCTTTATTTGATGATAACCATACTTATTGTATAAGGTGCTATACTTGTGCACAGAGAGGAAATTATATGAATTATGATGTGAATTACTTAAAAGAAGTGCTTTATCATGCGGGTGAATATATTATGGGGCAGTTAAGGGATGATTCAATCTATTCTAAAGGGAAAGATGATTATGTAACCGAAATAGACCTCATTGTACAGGATCAGATTAAGACATGTTTAATGGATAAATATCCTGATGTACAGTTCATGAGCGAAGAACAGATCAATGAAGTGGATTTCAGTCAACCATGCTGGGTATTAGATCCAATAGATGGTACAACAAATCTTATTCATGATTACCATTGCAGTGTTATCTCGTTAGCATTGTTGGAAAATGGTGAACCAACAATAGGGTTGATTTATAACCCTTATATGGGTGAGCTGTTTTATGGTATTAAAGGACAAGGTGCGTATCTGAATGAACATCGTATTCATGTAAGCCATCAAGAGAACCTCTCATCAAGCTTAGTGGCTGTAGGAACAAGTCCTTATTATAAAGATGATGAAATGCTGGATAAGAACTTCTATACGATTAAGGAAGTTATGAAACATTGTTCTGATATACGTCGTAGTGGTTCTTGTGCATTAGATATTGCATGGACAGCGTGTGGGCGTGTAGAGGCTTATTTAGAACGTCGTGTCAAATTATGGGACTATGCTGCTGGTAAGGTGATATTAGAAGAAGCTGGCGGTATACTATGTGATTATCGTGGACATCCAATTAAAAACCAATTAATCACAAATTTAGTTGTAGGCAAAGAAAACATCGTTCACGATTTGATATCTCAATGTATTAATAAGTAGGGAGACCTGCTTATTTTTTTGTATTAAAAAACCTGGAATAAATCCAGGTTAATCAATAGGTTCCTGATAGAACCTTCCTTTTACAGCATTTGTTTTGACTATATTAACAAAAGCCTGTTTATCAATACTTTTAATAATTTCATAAACATCATTGACTTCTGCGGCACTGACGACTGTATAAAGCATGACACGATCTTCATGTGTATGAGATCCTTCGCCAGTAAAACGAGTCATACCATGATGTGTCTTAACTAATAATTCTCTTTCTAATTCATCTGCTTTATTAGATATGATGAATAAAGTCATCTGCTGATCTGATTTGTGGAAAGTATCTATTGCCTGAGTAGATACGAACTGGAAGACAATAGAATAAAGAGATGCTTCAAATCCAAATAACATTCCAGAAGTTAATAATAGAATAATATTAAAACCTAGAATGATGTTCCAAGAAGAGATATTCCACTTTCGATGAATATAGACTGCAATAAAGTCTGTTCCTCCGGAACTTGCTTTACCATATAAGGCAATAGAAATAGCCAAACCATTTAATAAACCACCAAATAAAGCAATGAGTAATGGATCAGTTGTGACCTTATAAGAAGGAATCAAATCAACTAAGAATGAGTTTAAAACAATCATTAATACACTATAACCAGTAAATCGTTTTGAAATAAGTTTAAAACCAATAATAGCTGGTATCGCGTTTAATGAAATATTAAGCACAGAATAAGGAACAGTAATGTTAGCATACTTTAACATTATTCTCTGTATTAATAGAGTCATACCGGTAATACCACCAGGGACTAATTCACCAGCACGTACAAACGTCTTAATATTAAAGGCCATTAAACATGACGCAAGAATGACGCATACGAATGATTTGAGGGCTTTTATTGATTTTTTTTGTTGTATTTCCTTTTCATATAACATAAATTTAACATTCACCTCCGAAAATTCGACCAAATTGTACTATTGTTTATACAATAAAACAACCGTAATTATGTAAAAAGTGAAAAAACACATTTACATAATCTTAAGATAATACATACACAAATATGATTTTTTTGTTAAGGAGAAAAATCTATGATGTAGGTGTCTTAAGAAGACGGGAGGAAAAAAGTAAATATGAAAAAAATATTAACGCTTGTACTTACATGTGTACTTGCATTCTCACTTGCTGGTTGTGGAGGATCTAAAGATTCTTCAACTGCTGGTTCAGGAGATTTATCAGGAAAGATCTCACTTGATGGTTCTACATCAATGGAAAAATTCGTTACTGCCTTAGGCGAATCTTTCAAAGAAAAGAACCCTAACGTTACAGTTGAAGCTCAGTTCACAGGTTCATCTGCTGGTATCTCTTCAGTATTAAATGGTAAAGCTGATATCGGTGATTCATCAAGAGCATTAACTGATGAAGAAAAGAGCCAGGGGCTTGAAGAAAACATCGTAGCTATTGATGGTATCGCAGTTGCGGTTAATAAAAATAATACTGTTAAGAATGTAACTAAAGAACAGTTAACTAAGATCTATACTGGTGAAATCACTAACTGGAAAGAACTTGGCGGTAAAGACGAAAAGATCGTTGTTATTGGTAGAGAAGCGGCTTCTGGTACGAGAGGTGCATTTGAAGAATTATTAGAAGTAAAAGATAAATGTCAGTATGCACAGGAATTAGATAATACTGGTGCAGTTGTGGCAAAATGTGCTTCTATTGAAGGTGCTATTGGTTATGTATCACTTGATGCAGTTGATAAATCAATCAACACATTACAGTTAGATGGTGTTGATTGTACAGTTAAGAACATTAAAGCTGGTAAATATGCATTACAGAGACCATTTGTAATGGCTACTAAAGGTAAAATTGAAAAACAGTCTAAATTAGTTCAGGCATTATTCGATTACATTGATAGTGATGAAGGGCAGGCTATCATTAAAAAAGTAGGTCTAATCAGTGCTAAATAGCATTGTCGGTACCAATAAAAGTAGACAAGCATCAGAAAAGGCAGCCGCATTAATCGTTAGTGTATGTGCTGCTTTTTCAATAGTTGCAGTCGTCGCTATTACTGCCTACATGATCTATAGCGGCACACCTGCACTTGCTAAGGTTGGTATCGGAAATATCTTATTTAAAACAGAATGGGTTCCTTCTCAAGGAAAGTTCGGTATTCTTTACATTATCTTAACTTCTATTGTTGGTACTTTACTTGCAGTCTTAATCGCAATACCTGTTGGTTTATTTACTGCAGCCGCATTAAGTGAAATGGTCACTGGTACTCCAAAGAAGATTATGAAAGCAGCTATTGAATTATTAGCTGGTATTCCATCCGTTGTTTATGGGTTACTTGGTATCTTGATCATCAACCCACAGATGTATAAGTTAGAAAAGTTTTTTTATCATACATCTCATTCACATCAGTTCACTGGTGGGGCAAACCTCATTGCCGCAATTATTGTATTAGTAATCATGATCTTACCAACATTAATCAATGTCTCTGAAACAGCTCTAGAAACTGTTCCAAATCATTTAAGATTAAGCTCTTATGCACTTGGTGCAACTAAAATTCAGACAATCTTTAAAGTCGTTATTCCAGCGGCTAAGAATGGAATCATGAGTGCCATTGTATTAGGTGTTGGACGTGCTATTGGTGAAGCAATGGCTATCTTACTTGTTGCAGGTAATGCTGTTAATTTACCAGCACCATTCAATTCAGTACGTTTCTTAACAACCGCTATCGTATCTGAAATGTCCTACTCAAGTGGTGTACATAGACAAGTATTATTTACAATCGGTTTAGTATTATTCATCTTCATTATGATTATCAATATCGTATTAATGAAGATTCTAAAGAAGGGTGAAGAAAATGGATAAAGCAGATTCTAAAAAAGTATCAGCTATGTCTCCATTAAAGGAAGTGAACGCTGTGGATAGAACGTTATATCATAAAAAGAAAAGAATAGGAGACACTATACTACGTGGACTTATTTATCTATGTGCTGGTTTCTCTAGTATCTTAATTCTTGTCATTATTGGTTATGTATTTTCAAAAGCCATCCCACATTTCCATTTCAAGAATTTAATTGAACCAATGAGTCAGTTAATGAACCCTGAAGGTTTATTAGGTAATATCATCAATACTCTTTATATTGTCGTAGGTACATTATTGTTTGCCTGCCCAATTGGTATTGGTGCTGCCATCTACTTAAATGAATATGCAAAAAATAAGAAGTTTGTTGCAGCAGTATCATTTACAACAGAAGTATTATCAGGTATTCCATCTATTATCTTTGGATTATTTGGTATGATCTTCTTTGGTGAAATGCTTCATTTAGGATATTCAGTCATAAATGGATGTTTCACATTAACTATTCTTATCTTACCAATTATTATTAGAAACACTCAGGTTGCCTTAGAATCAGTTCCTTCTTCATATCGTGAAGCAACATTAGGTATTGGTTCAACTAAGTGGTATATGATTCGTACTGTTATTCTTCCAAGTGCTATGCCTGGAATCTTAACGGGTGTGATTCTTGGTATGGGTCGTATTGTGGCTGAATCAGCTGCCTTATTATTTACAGCAGGTAGTGGTTACTTTATGCCAAGAGGATTCTTTACACACTTGATGGAAAGTGGTGGAACACTTACTATCCAGCTTTATATGGCAATGAGTAATGCGGAATATGGACAGGCCTTTGTGATTGCGATGATCTTGATTATTCTTGTATTAATCATGAACTTTATCGCTAAATGGCTATCAAGTAAGTTTAATGTAGAAAAAGCAAAATAATGAGGTAAATATATATGAATAAAATGGAAATTAAGAATTTAAACTTATGGTATGGTGAAAAGCATGCCTTAAAGGATACAAGCTTAGATATCCCAGAACATAAGATTACAGCGTTCATCGGTCCTTCTGGATGTGGTAAATCTACATTCCTTAAAACATTAAACCGTATGCAGGACTATGTAAAAGGTGTAAAGATTACTGGTCAGGTGACACTGGATGGTGAAGACATCTTTGATCCTAGAGTAGATACAACTTTATTAAGAAAGAAAGTAGGTATGGTATTCCAGCAGCCAAACCCATTCCCAATGAGCATCTTTGATAACATTGCCTATGGACCTAGAATTCATGGGATTAAGAATCATGCTGAATTAGAAAAGATTGTGATTAGATCATTAAAGCAGGCTGCTTTATATGATGAAATTGCAGATCGTCTCGATACAAGTGCATTAGGTTTATCTGGGGGTCAGCAGCAGAGATTATGTATTGCAAGATGTTTAGCTGTTAACCCAGATGTTATCTTATTGGATGAACCTACAAGTGCCTTAGACCCAATTTCTACATCTAAGATTGAAGATTTATTAATGGATCTTAAAAAAGATTATACAATTGTGATTGTGACACATAACATGCAGCAGGCTTCACGTATTGCAGACAATACCGCATTCTTCTTACAGGGTGAAATCATTGAAACGGGTGATACAGAAAAGATCTTCTCATTCCCTCAGGATAAGAGAACAGAAGATTATATTACTGGTAGATTCGGTTAATATTTAATTATCTAAATCAATATATTATAATGAAGGAGTAAAAATTATGAGAAGTCGTTTTGATCGAGAACTAGATACGCTTAATGTAGATCTTCAGAAGATGAGCGGTCTTGTAGAGAATGCGTTAGAAAATACTATTGCTGCATTTCAAAACAAGAACACTAAGCTTGCGAAAGAAGTTATGGAAAATGATCGTATGATCAATGATATGGAACGTTCTATTGAGTCTATTTGTTTTAAGTTAATGTTAAGACAGCAGCCAGTGGCAAGAGATTTACGTATTGTGACTACTGCTTTAAAGATTGTCACTGATCTAGAAAGAATTGGTGACCAGTGTTCTGATATTTGTGAAATTATCTTAGATTTATCTGGTGATCATATTTATAGAACAGTAGAACATATTCCAGATATGTTAAAGACTGCAAAAGAAATGGTACATAAGTCTATTGAAGCTTTTGTAGAAGGTGATGTAGATAAAGCTCATAACATTTCTAGAATGGATGATGATATTGATGCATTATTCTTAGATATTAAGAATGAAATCATTCAGATTATGAAGGAAAATAGTGAAAATGCCGATGACTGTTTAGATTACTTCATGATTGCGAAATATCTAGAAAGAATTGGTGATCATGCATCTAATATCTGTGAATGGTTAGATTTCATGGAAACAGGATCCATTAACCAGCAGCGTATTATATAAGGGGGATATAATCAATGAGCGAACGTATATATGTAATTGAAGATGATGAAAATATTCAGGAAATTATCAAGTTATCTCTTGAATCAAGTGGGTATTCAATTACCCTCTTTAATAATGCGATAGATGCAATTGTCGCAATTCATGAAGATACACCTGATCTTGCGATATTTGATGTCATGTTACCAGAATTAGATGGTATTTCAGCTATTAAGCAGATAAGAAAGACGAATACAACTTTACCTATCTTAATTCTATCAGCAAAGGATCGTGAAATAGATAAGGTAAGAGGATTAGATTCAGGCTGTGACGATTATATGACGAAACCATTTGGAGTGCTGGAACTTGCTGCACGTGTTCGCTCATTACTTAGAAGAAGCCAGCATCATTCAAAGGTTATTAAGACAACATCTTTAGAAATTGATAAATCTAAACATATTATTTTAAAGCAGGGTGAAAAACTTGAATTAACTCATAAAGAGTATCAGTTATTACTCTATTTAGTAGAAAACAAAGAACGTGTTGTAGAAAGAGAAGAACTCTTAAATAATATCTGGGGTTATGATTTTGTAGGCGAATCAAGAGCCTTAGATGTTCATATTCGTTCTTTACGTGCAAAACTTGGTGATGATGGACATCATTATATTAAGACAATCAGAAGTGTAGGTTATCGTTTTATTGAGGACGGACAATAATGAGACAATCTATATTAAGATATTTCATCTCTTTATTATTAGTATCTCTATGTATCTGTAGTGCAACGAGTATATTTATTATTTCTGGTTCAATGAAAGAGGATTCCGAAAGAGAAATGATGTATTCTGTAAAATTAATAGAATATAACTTAGATTACTCGGGTGATTTAAATAAACAGATTGAAACATTGAATCCACTTGCTTTCTCTGATGATACAAGAATATCTGTCATAGATGAAAAAGGTAAAGTTCTTGCAGATACATATAAGAATGACATCTCTTCTAATCATTTGAAAAGAGAAGAAGTGCAGGAAGCACTTCATTCTTCAAATCATGAGGGGTATGCAATGAGACGTTCTGAGACAACCAATCAGCCACTTCTCTATGCTGCATATTATAAAGATACCCACATTATAAGATTGTCCATCCCTTATTCAGGTATATGGGGTTATTTCCCAGAACTTGCTCCTGCATTTGCGATTTCTATACTAATCAGTATATTATTTTCATACATAGTTGCACGTAAACTCTCTAAGAGAGTCACTCAGCCTTTGACAGAAATCAGTGAGTCTCTTAATAATATGACTGAAGACTATCGTTTTGAACTCCCAACAACAGATTATGAAGAATTTACACCTATTATTGATACACTAGAAAATCTCTCTCATCGATTAAGAAAATCTATGAGAGAGACAAGATTTGAACAAGATAAGATCAATGCGATATTAAGAAAGATGGAGGAAGGCTTTATCTTACTTGATGAGAATGGCATGATCTTAAGTGTCAATGATAGTGCTATAAAGATTCTAGGACCTTTAAAAGAGAAGGACAATTTAGTTGATCATATCTCTTATCCAAATCTTATAAATGCGTTAAATAGTGCTTCTAAAAAACAACGTATAGAATTAAAGATTCATGATTTTGATTACCAATGTGTAATCTCCCGCCTTCCATTTGGTACAGCACTCTTCTTTGTAGATATTACCGCAATGAAGAACTCACAAAAGATGAGAGAAGAATTCTTCTCTAGTGTATCTCATGAATTAAAAACACCTATTACAGCTATTAGAGGTTACAGTGAATTATTATCACAAGGATTCATCAATGATGAAAATCAGAAGAAGATGATGCTTTCTAAGATTCAAACTGAAGTGACTAATATGTCTTCTTTAATTAATGATATCTTGATGTTATCTAGACTAGATAGTGATGATTTGATTGTAGAAAAAGTTCCTGTTAAGATGCAGGCATTAATGAAGGATATCTCGCAAGATTATGAAGGTTTATTATTGAAATACAATGTAGAGCTTCATACAGATGTTGATCCTATTACTTATATTGGAAATGGATCTCAAATAGAAACATTGATTTCTAATCTTGTAAGTAACGCTATTAAATACAACAAAGAAGATGGTCATGTATATGTTCATATTTATAGTAAGAAAGATAACATGATCATTGAAGTCAAGGATACAGGTATTGGTATACCTCTTGCAGATCAAGGACGTGTCTTTGAAAGATTTTATCGTGTTGATAAGGGACGTAGTAGAATCAAAGGTGGTACAGGTTTAGGTCTTGCGATTGTTAAGCATATTGTTTCTTATAATAAAGGAACAGTGAAATTACATAGTCAATTAGGAGAAGGTACTTGTATTACGATTACTCTTCCTAATAAATCATAGAGATGCTTCGGCATCTCTATATTTTTTTGAAATTACGATATATATATTATAAATTGAATACTGTATAGTAGTAATAGGTGAACTACCCATTACCTAAAGGTAATGAGCTTCTAGGAAATTAATGATTTTCATTTAAGAAGTTTGGTATTTAAGTTCCCACCTGAATACTCGTAAGCGCCAAATTATATAGTGTAACTTTATTAAACACTAGCTATGTTTCTGTTTTTATTTCTAAATATCACTACCATTATCTATTGATATAAAAAACATTGGATTCTATATCATGCTAGTTGTTAACAATAGATAAATGCCACCATTGATTGTTGAAGTGTTTCAACTTATGAAATATAATTTGTTTGAAATAAAGATTTGCGATATTTAGTTATTTATTTAAAGAAAGTTAATTGATGAGGTAATCGAAATGGAAATGGAAGGATTAGTAGTAAGCTATGATGGTTTAAAAAACACTTTAATGTATCATGGTATACACGAATACCCTATCGGGGGTATGATTGCAGAATATGCAAGATTACATCCAACAATTATTAAAGAAGTTATTATGAGTTATAGTGATTTAAATGTAGAACCAACTACCGATAATATATCTGTATTCTTTCCGTGGTTTATTAACGAACTTGAAACAAAAGTGAACCTTGTATCAGCAATAGTAATTACATTTGAGTTCATGGAATCAGTTGTTGGTCTAGTAAAAATGACTAAAGATGAACGTGACTCACTTTTTAAAGATAAAACAAAGGAAAAAGGAAAAATATATGAGTTTATTTTTGAACATACAAACTATAACAAACCAGGGATAGAAACAATGGAACAATTATTGCTCACGTGTTACTTATTTTATGCAGATATATACGTAGCTTTTAAATATTCATTTGAAATGTTAGCAACTGGTGATGAATATGAAAAAAAACAAGTTGACTACTTTTGCTCAATGTATGCCGATAACATCGAGTTTCAGCATATCGATTTCAAAATTGCATGTTTTGAAGGTGAATTCAAATCAATATATACAATTAAGTCTTCAATTTCATTACTATTGTTCGAAGCTGCTCATTGTCTTGATAGAGATACTAAATTTGTAAAATGTGCTAATTGTGGTGAATACTTTGTCCCAGAAGGAAGAAAAGATACAATATACTGTCATTATATTTCTCCTCAAAATTCAAAAAAGACATGTAAAGATATTGGTGCTCAGATTACTAGATCAAATAAAGAAAAAAATGACGTTTGTACAAAGGAATATCGTAAAGTATATATGAGGTATAAAATGAAAGCGTTGAGACATCCTGAAGATTGGAATAATAAGAACACATTTGAAAAACTTCAAACAGAAGTTAAAATCTGGAGAAAGCAACTATCTAACGGTGTTAAGACAACTGAACAATTTTTAAACTGGTTAAAAAGTTATTGACAATTTGCTCTCATAAAGTAAAGGAGGTGGTTCATTATGGGATATAAAAAAACATCATTAAACTATTGGTAGTAGTTCAATGATGTATTCGATTACTCAAATATGCTGAGTAAAACCGCATTTTCAATTTAGCATATTTGATGATTTAAAGCAACGCATTAGTATAAGATTTTAAAATTTAAAGAGAGAATATGTATAGATTGGAGGAAATTATTTTGAAAAAAGTAATTAATAGTACCCGTAATCTATTATTGTTATATGTAGGACAATTTTATGGGTACAACAAAGACAGGTAGAGTTTTAAATACAAAGGGTGCTGCAGGTGTCGCTAGTCATTATTCAGTTGTTCATTCTAATGAAGGAACATTTACTAAAGCGGGTAAAAATAATCATATTCGTTTAAAAAGTGGCGGACATGGTCAAACGGGTATGAATATGCTTGATAAGTATGGTATTAAATATAACATCGTTAAAACATTCCCTAATGGCGTTAGAGTTGGTAACATACCTACTCATAAGAATAAAAAAAAGGCAACAGGAACAGGACAAGCTTGGTTTCCAAAAGGATGGAAAAGCAAAGATATTAAACATGCTGGAGAACATGTAGCAAATTTAAAAATAAATAAGCACAAGAAGAATGGTGAAGTTATGTATGGAACATGGAAAGGTGTGCGTGTAGGAGTCATTAAAACGAATGGCATAATAGGTACTATTTTCCCAGACTCAAAACAACCATATAAGAAAGGAACAAAGAAAAAATGAATATTAGCAGATTTAAAGAAATAATTAAAGAAAGAGAAAAAATATCAAAAGAAACACAAGATAATTGGGATTATGGAATTGAAAAATGTTGGACAGAACTAATCCAACTTGTTAGTGACAACGTTGATGAATCAATTAATTTCATATTAAACGATTGCACAAAAGAAGAGTTTTCTTGGTTAAGTGAAGTAATTGAAGATATTATTGAAAACACAAAGAGCAAAAATTTACTAGAAGCTTATAAAAGTGTTGCGAATAAATATGCTGATGAAAGCAAAAAGTATCATGTGTTTGAAAAAATCCAAGATGCTGAATCTTTGCTCGAAGAGGATAAGTGATCTATGGCGAGAGGTATAAAGAATTTAGTTGATGAAGGATTTAGAATATCTCTAGTTGAAACAGCTTTTTTTAATGGAAAACACGAGATTCCTCATATAGATGCTCCATGTGAAATTGTAATCCCCTCGGGACTGGTTCCGTTTTCCAAAAGAGAAAAAAGTTTCAACTTAGGTTTTGAAGATTTTGTTTGCTTTTATGAAAATGACATCGAGTTTAGGTCAATTTTGACTGATACAGAAAAATATGTTAACGATTTAAAGAGATTTAAAGGCGTGATTACTCCTGATTGCTCTTTATATATTGATGCGCCGTTGGCTGTCCAGATTGCAAATATCTACCTTAATAGAGCTATTGGATACTATCTCAAACAAAATGGAATATATGTCATTCCTAATATACGATGGGGCGATGAAAGAACTTATACCGATAAATTATTTGGTGAGAAAATTGCTTTTTTAGGCGTAGACAAACATAGTATTGTTTCTATAGGCACATACGGGCAAATACAATCAAAAGAATCTAAGAACTACTTCAAAGAAGGATTAAGTGCAATGATTAAAGAATTAGAACCTAAAGTTGTTTTGGTATATGGACCAATGCCTAAAAGTATATTCGAGGATTTTATTGAAACCACAAGGTTTGTACAATATCCAGATTGGATAAAGAGAATGAAGAATAAAATTTAAGTTTTAATGATATAGTAGGTAATCAAATATCAGATCTGACAACGAGAAAATGCTAGATGGGACTCATGCGTAATAAGAGTTATAGATTATATTACTATCTAGAAAGAAAAAAACGAACATGCAGGAATAAGCACCTACATGCTCATTTTTACTTTAATACAGCAAACTAAATCCCATCGTTTCTTTTGACAATTCTTCTAATGACATTGTAAATGTTTGCCAATCTGTGGTGGCTTCTTGAAAATTGTTAGTAATTGCATCAAGATTGCCTCCTTGAACAGTTAAAGTTTCACCATCGACTTTAGTAATAATTCCAACATGATTATTACCAATTCCCGGGAATACAAAATTTGGCATTGGTGTATCAGATTCTTTCCATTATCTATATGAGTAGCAATAAGTTGATCAACACAATCCCATCCATCTCCTATAAAGCCAGGGCTATAGCCATAAATTTCATAAAATCTTCCCCAAGCAAACCAAGAATATTGTCCATACAAATTAGATTGTGCATAAGGATTGAGAGTCACATATGCTTCTACATTATAAAAGTTAGGATCTTCTTCATTTCTATTATTACCCTATTATTACTTCCCCCAGCTCCAAAAATACTAGTTATTAAAACAATAACTAGTATCATAGAACAAATTGCAGCCGTTATTGCTAATTTATCAGCAGACAATAAGGTTGGTTTAATTGGATTAAGGGTAGAGATGATTAAATTATCCTTTTTACGTACACTATATAATTTGGCGCTTACTAAATAAATGCTTCTTTTTTTGAAAATACACAGTTTTTCCATAAGTAATTAGTATAATGCTTGCAGGTGATAAAGCATGAAGATACTTTGGTTAATTGCACTCTTGTTGACAAGTGGATGTTCAACACGTGCCAATTCAAATTATATAGGCCAAGAAGTAAGGACGTTCTATTCAGGATTATTAAATGGTGAAGATATCTCTGTTACATGTAGGGATAGAGACTATAAGACTACTTTCTTTAAAGAGATGAATAAGAATCTTCATAAGAAGGAATATAAAGAGATTGACTCTTATGTCTTTAATAAACATTTAGATGTTTCTTATACGATTAAGAAGAATAATAGACTTATGCGTTGTTATCATGGTAGTTCTAAAGTATATGAGAAGCAGTATATGAATTACTTTTTTACTATTTCGGTTTTGGAGAGTGATTTGAGTAGTCCTCAGGTAGAGACATCTTCTTTTAGTTTTACAGATAAACGTAAAGTGTCTTTAAATATTCAAGTGACTAAGGATGATCACTATTACAATGCTATAATAACTGATAAAAAGACTGCAAGAACGTATAAAGAATTCAAATATCGCTTTGATAATGAAGTCTAGAGGAAAATCTAGACTTTTTGTGTATAATATAAATATGAGCGAAAGGAGATTAGAATGAATAGCGCTAAATTTTATAAAGTATCTTATGAACAGTTTCAAATGGGAATGGAAAAGGAAGATGTAAAAGACATCTATGATGCAATTAAGCTTCCACGTCGTGCAACTAAAGGATCTGCAGGATATGATTTTTATACACCTATTGATATACATCTAGAACCTGGAGAAACAGTCAAGATTCCTACAGGAATCCGCTGTGAAATGAATGAAAGATGGGTATTAATGATTTATCCAAGAAGTGGTTTAGGGTTTAAATATCGTCTACAGTTGAATAATACTGTAGGTGTTATTGATAGTGATTATTTCTATTCAGATAATGAAGGTCATATTTTTATTAAGATGACAAATGATTCAAATGAAGGAAAAGTAGTTGATGTTCAGGCAGGACAGGGTATTGCTCAGGGAATCTTCATGACATATGGTATTACTGAAGATGATGATGCGACTGAAACACGTAATGGTGGATTTGGTTCAACGACTAAATAATCTATGAAATATCAACTTCTTCTTGTAGTTATGTTACTTCTTTCAGGATGTAGTGCACCTCCTAAAGAAGTAAAGAAAAAAGAAACTTCGAGTGTTTCTTTTGTTGCAGTAGGAGATAATCTCTATCATCAATGTATGCTCGATGAAGCCAAGACTTCTAGTGGTTATGACTTTACAGGCTATTATAAGAATATTAAGAAGTATATCCAGGCAGATTATAGTTTTGTGAATCAGGAAACGATATTGGGTGGAGGTGCACCTTCTGGTTATCCCCTCTTTAATGCGCCTGATAGTGTTGCCGGTGATTTACAGAAGGTAGGATTTAATGTAGTGAATGGAGCTACTAATCATGCTTATGATCAAGGGGCATCAGGAATATTACATTCTATCCAGGTATTTAATAAGTATCCTCGTATGACTTATTTAGGGCTTTATAAGAATGAAGAAGAAAAACAGAATATTAAGATAGTAGAAAAGAATGGCATTAAGATTGCATTTGTATCTTTTAATCAATATGTGAATGGTGTGACTTATCAGAAGAAGTTACCTTATATGATTAATTTTCATGAATCCACTATGATGGAGAATATGAAGAAAGCAAGAGAGAATGCTGATATTGTGATTGTGTCATGTCATTGGGGTATTGAGTATGATTATTATCCTAATACATTCCAAAAGAATATGGCTAAACAGCTTGCTGATGCAGGTGCAGATGTGATTATTGGAACACATCCACATACATTACAGGATGTAGAATATATTCAAAGAGCGGATGGTAAGCGTACATTAGTTGCTTATAGTTTAGGTAATTTTGTGAGTGGCATGTTAGAAGAATCATGTCAACTAGAAGGTATGCTTTCTTTTGATATAGAAAAAAAGAAGATTAAGGATGTGGTATTCACACCACTTGTGAATTACTATACTTTAACGGGTAAAAGAGAAAGACATGGTTTTTCTGTTTATCGTTTAAAGGATTATACAAACAAGTTAGTGGAGAAACATGGTTTTCCTAATCTGACTATTTCTCATATGAAAGAAGAAGTAAAACAGAAAGTAAAGAATATCAAAATTGATATGTAAGGCAGTCTTTGACTGCCTTTTGAGGTATGTTATGAAGGATTATAGACGTTATCACTATGATGAGAATAAACTCATTGATTATGGATTTAAAAAACAGGGTTATAATTATATATATAAGAAAGGCATACTCGATGGTGATTTCAGGATTGAAGTAATAATAAATGATATATTAGAGGCTAAGGTTTATGATTCTGATACAGATGAAGAATATACAAATATTCGTCTGGTAGGTAAGCAGGGGAGGTTTGTACAAAAAGTGAGACAAGCTTATGAAGAATGTATTGAGGATATTTTAACTCATTGTTTTGTATATGATTATTTTATTTTTCCTCAATCTAAACGTCTTGTGCATCTCATTGAAAAAAAGTATCATGTTCTTCCAGATCATCCTTTCAAGGATGGTGATTCATTTGTGTTTAGAAATAATGATAAGTGGTTTGGACTTATTATGCACACAGATTATTCTAAGTTTCTAGATAAACAAGGAGAAGTAGAATGTCTGAATATTAAGGTTCCTATAGATACAGTTGACCATCCTTCTATCTATCCTGCTTTTCATATGAATAAGAAACATTGGATGAGTATACTATTAGATGAAACATTGAGTGATGAAGATATCATGTCTCTTATTGATCAAAGCTATCAGACTACTGTGGTATGTGATGATTGGGTTATTCCTGCTTCTCCTAAGCGTTTTGATTTGATTCAGGCATTTAATCAAAGTGATACTATAAGATGGCATCAAAAGGGAAATATTCATCAAGATGCTATTGTGTATATCTATTATGGGGCACCTTATTCAGCGATTATGTATAAGTGTCAGGTCATCGAGAGTGATGAAACAAGTATGCTTCTTAAACGTCTAAAGACATATGATCCTTCTCTTTATCCATTAAAAGTACTTAAGAAATATCGATTAAGAGCTATAAGAAGTGCTAGGCATATTCCTAAAGAATTAAAGGAGTATATAGGAAATGCCGATAAATAAGTGAATTGTCTAGTAAATGTGATATAATAAGCACAGGCGAAGGAGGCTTTGGGAATGAAGGTAGAATATTATAAAGAATACAGTCCATGTCTTAAAAGAGATATGGAGTTTAAGGTGTATGGACATGCAGGAACACCGATACTAGTATTTCCAACACAGAATGGTAGATTTTATGATTTTGAAAACAATGGTATGGTCGCAACAGTAGAAGGCCTCATTGATAATGGGAATATACAATTATTCTGTTGTGATAGTATTGATTTAGAAACATGGAGTGAAGAAGGTGGTCATGATGTTGACTATCGTTCTTACATGCTTGAACAGTATTATCATTATATTGTCGATGAATTAGTACCAAGAATTATTGATATTAATGCGATGTGCGGTACACATGCAAACGGTATTTATACTACAGGATGTTCATTAGGTGCAACCCATGCAGCAAATTTCTTATTTAGAAGACCGGATATCTTTAGTGGATGTATCGCATTAAGTGGTTATTATGATAGTGATCTATTCTTCCATGATTACGTAGATGATAATATTTATCGTAATAGTCCTATCAAGTATATTGAAGGTATGAGTTATGATCATCCATATGTAGAAATGTATAGAAAACGTCGTATTGTATTATGTTGTGGTCAAGGTGCTTGGGAAGACGAAATGGTTCGTTCTACTAGTAGAATGAAGGAATTATTAGAATATAAAGATATTCCAGCATGGATTGATTTCTGGGGATATGATGTAAACCATGATTGGGATTGGTGGAGAGTACAGTTCCCATATTTTGTAAAGAGAGTTATCTAGGAGGAGAAGAATAGATGAATGTCGTATTTATATCACCACATTTTCCAGAATATTATCATAATTTCTGTTCACGTTTAAAAGATCGTGGTGTGAATGTGTTAGGTGTTGGGGATTGCCCATATGATATGATCAGTGATGAAACAAAGAATTCATTGACTGAGTATTACTATGTAGGTTCATTAGAGAACTATGATGAAGTATATCGTGCGTGTGCTTATTTCTCTAGTCAATATGGTAAGATTGACTGGATTGAGTCTGAAAATGAATACTGGCTAGAACTAGAAGCAACATTAAGAAGAGACTTCAATGTGACTACTGGTCCACAGATTCAGGATATGCGCTGGATGAAGTATAAATCAGCTATGAAAGAAGTTTATAAGAGTGCTGGTTTAAAAGTAGCAGATTATATTAAGTTGGATACACTCGATGAAGCTTTAGAGTTTACTAAGAAAAATGGTTATCCTGTGATTGTAAAGCCTGATAATGGTGTAGGGGCAACGCATACTTATAAATTAAAGAATGATGAAGAATTAAAGGATTTCTATAATCATAAACAGGATTATATTGATTATATTCTAGAAGATTTTGTGCCAGGTGATGTTGTAACATTCGAAGGTGTGACTGATAAGGATAAGAATATTTTATTCTCTACAAGTCATTTTATGGATACTTCTATTATGGATACAGTGAATGATGCATCTGATATTTATTTCCATTCTGAACCAGTAGAAGGTAAGCCTATTTATGAAATTGGTGAAAAGGTAGTTAAGGCATTTGATACTAAGAGCCGTTTCTTCCATTTTGAATTCATTAAGTTATCTGAAGATAAACCAGGATTAGGTAGAAAAGGTGATTTAGTTCCTCTAGAAGTGAATATGAGAGCACCAGGTGCTTTTATTCCAGATATGATGAACTATGCTTATGATGTAGATACATATACTATTTGGGCAGATATGATGATCTATAATACATGCTTCTATGAAATTGAAAGAAAGTATTATGTAGGTTATGTAGGAAGACGTCTTGGTATTGATTATGAATTATCTGATGCAGAAGTAGCAGATAAGTATAGAGAATATATCAAGATTGAAGCAGATATTCCTCAGGTTCTTGCACAGGCTGAAGGTAACCATATCTTTATCTTCCGTGCTAAGACTAAGGCAAAGTTAAATGAAATTACTAAAGCAATTATTGCACATAAGAAGAAAAAGGCTGCACCTAAGAAAGCAGTAAAGAAGACAGTGAAAGCTGTGACTAAAAAGGTAGAAGAAGTTAAGGAGCCTGTAAAGGAACTAGTAAAGAAGCCTGTAAAAGCTGTAACTAAGAAGGTAGAAGAAGTAAAAGAACCTGTAAAAACAGTTGTAGAAGAAACTGTTAAGACTGTAGAAAAGAAAAAGGAACCGGTTAAAAAGACCGTAAAAGCTGTGACTAAGAAGGTTGAAGAAACTAAAGAACCAGTTAAAGCAGCTGTAGAAGATACAGTAAAGGTAGTAGAAGAGAAGAAAGAAGAACTAAAAGAAGTAGTTAAGAAATCTCCTCGTGCTAGAAAAGCTGTTAAGAAACCTAGACATAAAGCGAAAAAGCGTTAATTAAGAAACTGTGATGAAATGATTTCATTTCTGATCAGTTTTTTCTTTATCTAAAAAACAGGCAGAACCAGTTTAAAAACCCCCACCTCAATATAGAATATAGGTGGGGGATGAATGTCGTTAATGCATCTGATAGAGAAATTTGGAGTAAGAAATAGTATAATACATATAGGAAACTTCTTTTCCTAAATCTACAGAAAGGAGGCTAAATATATGTATCTTACAGTCAAGCAGCAGGTAAAGCATCTGTCCAAGGAAGACTATCGTTCCATCAAGGAATTATGTCATATTGCAAAGAATCTTACTA
>OIZT01000469.1_pt1 | contig 25126 bp, 27 predicted proteins | sample 1588611 | NCBI WGS metagenome assembly OIZT01 (sample SAMN03283278) | human gut metagenome | biome: human-associated habitat; material: feces | host: Homo sapiens | place: Peru | collected 2012
AGTATTATTATCTAAAGATATGCATAGTAAAAGATTAATAGCCTCAATTACTAAGATAATGACTGCTACTATAGCAATAGAAAGTGGTAAACTAGATGATATAGTAACAGTAGATGAATCTGTTTTAAAGGCCTATGGCTCTGGTATCTATATAGAAGTAGGTGAAGAAATAAAATTAAAAGATTTAGTATATGGTTTAATGCTTCGTAGCGGTAATGATGCTGCGGCAATGATAGCTAGTTATGTCAGTGATAGTGATGAAGAGTTTGTAAATTTAATGAATAACAAGGCCAAAGAACTAGGTATGAAAAATACTACCTTTTATAATCCCAGTGGCCTTCCCACACCTCATGGTAACTATTCTTCAGTCTATGACATGGCTCTTCTTACTAAATATGCTATGAAAAGTGCTATCTATAGAGAAATAGTTAGTACTAAAAAGTATAAGGTAACTACTAATAAGAAGACTTATGTCTGGGATAATAAGAATAAATTACTTAGATATGACTATATAACTGGAGGTAAAACAGGTTATACTGAAGAGTCAGGTAGAACACTAGTTAGTACTGCAAATATTGATAATATGAAATTAATTGTTGTAACAATAAGAGACTCTGATGATTGGAATACTCATATAAGTTTATATAATTATGCCAAAGAAAATTATACCTCATATAAAGTATTAAATAAAAGTAAATTTAAAATCGAAGGAGATACTTACTTCAAAGGAAAATTAGTAATAAAAGATGATTTATATATACCACTTAAAAAAGAAGAAACATCCAGTCTAATTAATCATATCAAATTATATAAAATTAATAATTATAAAGATAATCAAATAGTCGGAGAATCTCAAATAATATATAAAAATAATATCTTATATTCTGTACCTATATATATAAATAAAGAAGAGGTAAAAGAAAAATTATCCTTAATGGATAAAATTAAGAAGTGGTTTAATGATTAACTATATTTGGGCAATATTTATTTTAATAGGTATAATATATGGAATAATATCAGGCAATAGTGAAATAATTAACAATACCTTAATAAATTCAGGATCTAATGCTATAGAAATTATTTTAAAATTAATACCACTTTTGTGTTTATGGCAAGGAATAATGAAAATAGCCGAAGACTCAGGATTAATTAATATTTTAAGTAAACATTTAAGTAAATATATTAAAGTATTATTTCCAGAATTACCTAGTAATAGTGATGCCATAACTTATATATCTACCAATATCATTTTAAATATGCTTGGCGTAGGTAATGCTGCCACACCATTTGGCTTAAAAGCAATGAAATCTATGCAAGAATTAAATAAAAAGAAAGACACTGCCTCAAGAAGTATGATAACATTTTTAGTAATAAATACTTCCTCCGTTACAATAATACCTACCACCATAATAAGTTTTAGAGTATTACATAATTCAGTTAATCCTACAAGTATTGTACCACTTTGTATAATAACAACAATTCTATCATCTTTAATAGGTATTATCTTAGATAGATTATTTTACTTATTAACAAGGAGAAAATATGAAGTTAATAGCTAATTTAATTATACCTTTTATTACTATATTTGTATTAGTTTATGGACTAATAAAAAAAGTAGATGTCTATGACTCATTTATCAAAGGAGTAAAAGAAGGCTTATCTACATCACTAAGTATTTTTCCTACAATTATGGCAATGATAATAAGTATTAATTTATTAATAAATTCTAATATCATTTTAAAAATTACTAATTTGTTATCACCAATTTTATTAAAAATAGGTTTTCCTAGTGAAGTATTAACATTAGCATTACTTAGACCAATATCATCATCTTCTAGCTTAATAGTAATGGATAATTTGTTAAAAGTACATGGAGTAGATAGTTATATAGGAAGATTATCTAGTATTATTCAAGGAAGTACCGATACTACTATTTATATATTAGGAATGTATTTTTCTTCCGTTGGTATTAAAAAAATAAAATATTCTTTGTTAGTAGGCTTACTTGCAGACTTATCATGTGTAATTATTGCTACAATCGTAGTAAACATCTTTACTTAAAGAAAAACAACCCTAAATTAGGTTGTTTTTGCATGAGTTAGAATTAGAGCAATTATTATCTAATGAATTTTTGCATCCATGACATTCATTCATGTTATTAGTAGCATTACTATTCATAGAGTTCTTATTATTTTTTGCTCTATTGCTATTTTTCTTAGCCATTTTTCATCACCCAATATTATTATTGGTATTTATACTTATTATATGCATGTAAATATTTGGAAATTTTTAATAAATTTTTTCTTTAATTTTCAACTTAAAGCATAAATGATATAATAATATTAATCAGTGAGGTGATACAAATGTTAGAGAATAAATTAGGAATTACTAACGAAGTAGAATTAGCCAAAGAAGAAGAAAAAATCACAAAATTAAAAGCGTTGGAATTATTCGATAATAAAATCATAGACAAATTTGAAGTTGAAACATTCAAAGGACTATCAAAAATACATGAATACTTATTCGGTGATATATATGAATTTGCAGGTAAAATTAAAAAAGATAATATTGCTACATAAAATTTTAGATTTGCCTCAGCATTATATTTAGAAGATGTTTTAAAAAAATTGATAAAATGCCTGAAGATAATTATGAAAATATAATAAAAAATATGTAGAAATGAATGTTACACATCCATTTAGAGAAGGTAATGGAAGAAGTACTCGTATTTTGTTAGATATGATATTAAAAAAGAATTTAAATAAAGTAGTAGATTGGAGTAGGGTTAATAAGAGCGATTATTTATTGGCAATGGAAAGAAGTCCAATTAAAGATACCGAAATAAAATTATTATTAAGTCAAGCATTAACTAACAAGGTAAATGATAGAACTATATATATGAAAGGAATTGATACTAGTTATCAATATGAAGGATATAATACATATTCTCTTATAGAACTTGCTAACCAAAAATAATATAAAATAGTACAAAATATGACTTGTATTATTTTTTTCTTACAAAAATATATACAAAAATAAAAAAATATTGTATAATTAGTATGTATAATTTTAGGAGAGGGTATCATGAAAAAGATATATTCTAGTATAGATATAGGTTCAGATACAATTAAATTCGTTGTTGCAGAATATTTTAATAACAAAATAAATATCCTGTCTTCTTATATAATAAAATCAAAAGGAGTAAGAAAAGGTTTAATTGTAGATGCTAATTTAACTATAAATGCAATTAAAGATGGAATAAAACAAGTTAATAGAATGCTTGGCTTTGAAATAAAAAAAGTTATTGTTAATGTACCTAGTTATAACGCAAACTTTATGTATGTAACAGGTAGTATAGATATTAATAATGAAGATGACATAATAACTACTGAAGATGTTAATAAAGTAATTAAAGCATCAGTATATAATAAATTACCAGTAGATTATGAATTAGTTAATTTAGTTCCTATTGAATTTATATTAGATAATGAAGAAAAAACTATGTTACCAGTAGGTAAAAGTAGTAAAAAAATAGACTTAAAAGCAATAATGATATCAAGTCCTAAAAAACAAGTAATAGATGTAATTGAAGTAATAGAAAAATCAGGATTACAAGTAGTAGATATTGTACTTTCTGGTTTAGTAGATTATTACGAGGTTAAAAATAAAAATACTGAAGATAAACTAGGAGCAATAATAAATCTAGGACATGAAACTACAAATGTATCTATAATAAATAATGGAGTATTAACTAATACTGATGTTATAAAATTAGGAGGTATAAATGTAGAAAAAGACATAGCTTATGTTTTTGGAGTTAGTATCTTTGATGCTAGAACTATTAAAGAAAAATTTGCTAGTTCTAATAAAAGATTTTGTTCCATATCAGAAATATATGAAGTTAAAAATACAGTTGGAGAAAATTTAAGATTAAATCAACTTGAAGTATCTGAAGTAGTAATGAATAGAATGGAAGAAATATTAAATTATGCTAAGAAAAAAATACTAGAATTATCCAAAAAGAACATTTCTTACTTAATTATTACTGGTGGACTTACAGAAATTAAATCTTTTAAGCAATTAGTATTTGAATTTTTAGGAAAAGATGTTATAATATATTCAACTAGTGATTTAGGAGTTAGAAATAATACATATACTACTAGTTTGGGTATGATTAAATATTTTGTAGAAAAAATGCGATTGAAAGGTAAAGAATATACAATGATAACCCAATTAGATGAAGAATTATTGATAAATCCTAGTAAGAATAACAAAGGAGAAAATGCACTATTAAATAAAATATTTGGAAGTTTTAAAGGTAAGGAGGAAAAAGAATGAATAATATGTTCGGACTAGAAATGGATCAGTTAGCAAAAATAAAAGTAATTGGTGTAGGTGGTGGAGGTTGTAATGCCATAAATAGAATGATAGAATCTGGCTTAAAAGGCGTTGATTTTATTGTTGCTAATACTGACTTACAAATTCTTAATACTTCACTTGCGCCAATAAAACTTCAAATAGGTAGTGAACTTACTGATGGACTTGGAGCAGGAGCAAATCCAGAAATCGGTAGAGAAGCAGCATTAGAAAGTAAAGCAGAGATTGAAGAAGCATTAAAAGGTGCAGACATGGTGTTTGTAACATGTGGTATGGGTGGAGGAACAGGTACTGGTGCAAGTCCAGTAATTGCAGAAATTGCCCAAGATTTAGGAGCCTTAACTGTTGGTATAGTTACTAAGCCATTCAGTTTTGAAGGTAAAAAAAGAATGGAACAAGCCTTAACAGGACTTGAAGAATTAAAGAAACATGTAGATACTTTAATCGTTATTCCAAATGATAGATTAAGAGAATTAATAGATAAATCAACACCAATGTTAGAAGCATTTAGAGAAGTAGACAATGTACTTCATCGTGGAGTTCAATCAATTTCAGACTTAATCGCTGTAGCAGGTTTAGTAAACCTAGACTTTGCAGATGTTAAAGCAGTAATGAAAGATAGAGGAAATGCCTTAATAGGTATTGGTGTAGGTAGTGGATCTGATAGAGCTGCCGAAGCTGCAAGACAAGCAGTATCATCACCATTATTAGAAACATCAATAAATGGTGCTACTGACGCAATAATCAATGTTACTGGTGGATCTAATTTAACATTATTTGAAGTAGAAGAAGCTGCTGAAATAATAAGAACTGCTGCTAATACAGATATTAATACAATATTTGGAGCAGTTATAAATGAAAACTTGAATGATGAAGTAATAGTTACAGTTATTGCTACTGGTTTTGAACAACCATCTGAACCACTATATCATAATTTTAATAACAGCACTCCAAAAGAAGAAGTTAGTTACAGATCTTCAAGAAGTGATGTTGATATTGATAATGATTTAGATATTCCACCATTCCTTAGAGATAGAGATGAATATTAAAAACTAAGTATGATAACATTATCATACTTTTAATATGGAGGATTTTATGTTTTTAAAAATAAATTTATTAAATGAAAAAATATATTTACCAATAGTATATATATTAATTGGAACTATATTATATTTAATATTAAATAAAGTTATAAAGAAAATAAGTAATAAAACTAAAATTAATGATGTAAAAGCAGATAAAAGAAAAAAGACAATAGTATCATTAGTTAATAATTTATTTAAATATTTAATTGGAATATATATTGTTCTATCAATATTAAATGTCTATGGAGTAAATACTAAAAGTATTATAGCGTCATTAGGTATTGCTGCAGTAGTAATAGGATTAGCATTTCAAGATATAGTTAAAGATTTATTATCAGGAATATCTATTGTATTTGATAATGAATATGCTGTCGGAGACTTAGTAAAAATAAATGATTTTACAGGTACAGTAGTTTCTCTTGGGCTAAGAACCACAAAAATAAGAGCGTATACTGGTGAAACACTAATTGTTTCTAATAGTACAATTAATGAAGTAATTAATTATAGTTTATCTACTCCAAGAGTAGTAATTGATATTAATGTTAGTTATGATACTGATATAAATAAATTAGAAAAAGTCTTAACTAATATGAAAGAAGAAGTAAAGAAATTTGAAGAACCTTCCGGAGAATTAGAATTACTCGGAGTAAGTAGTTTAGATAGTTCATCAGTAGTATATCAAGTAACAATTTTATCTAAACAAGGTAGTCAGTTTGCTTTAAAAAAGAAACTACTAAAATTAATTAAAGAAACATTAGATAAAAATAATATAGAAATACCATATAATAAACTAGATGTAAAAGTAAGGAAGTAATTATGAATAAGATAGATTATTTTAAAAAAGAATTAGAATATATAAAAAATGAAGATATTTTAGAATCTGCCAAATATATGATAAATATATTGCCAGACTATTTCTTTGAAATACCAGCTTCATCAACTGGAAAGTATCATCCAAAGTTTGCAGCATCCACTTGTGGATTAGTAAAACATACCAAAGTCGCAGTAAGAATTGCACATGAACTACTTAGTGATCCAGCCTTAAATAAATTTACTGCTAGAGAAAAAGATTTAATAATAATGTGCTTAATATTACATGATGGATTAAAATCAGGGTTAAATCACTCTAAATATACCTTGGTAGAGCATCCTTTATTAATAGCAAAATATATAAAAGAAAATAAAGATAATTTAAAATTATCCGAAGAAGAATTAGAAAAATTATGTAATGCAATAAGTTCACATATGGGTCCATGGAATACTGACTTTAATGGTAACGAAGTATTACCAGTACCTAAAACAGCAATAGAAAGATTTGTTCATATGTGTGATTACTTATCAAGTAAGAAATTTTTAGATGTAGAATTTGAAGGTATTGATATTAAATATTAATGCCTTTTCTTTTAATTTATAAACGAATATAAACGAATGCATACGAAACATATGAAAGTTTAATTTTTTTAATAAATTTAAAATAAGAATAATATATTTTAGTAAGGTGACTTATGAAAAAAATATTATTCTTTTTATTAACAGTTATATTATTTATTGTAGTTATTATTAATAATTCTTGTGAAGTAACAAATAAAACTATTATTAATGATAAAGTTAATATTAATTATCCATATTTTAATACTTATCATATTAATAATAATATTTTAAATTATATAAATAAATGTATAAATGAAAATAATGATAACTTAGTTATAGATTATGATTATAAAGATAATATCTTAACTTTTTATAAAAGAGTAATAAATAATAATATGTTAAATGAAAAAGTAATAAGTTTTAAAATAAGTAAATATACCTTTGAAAAAATAGAAACTAGTAATAAAACATTAGTTAATAAAAATATAACAGATATTTATACTACAGATAAAAATACTAAATTTATTGCTTTAACCTTTGATGATGGACCAAACTATAATACAAGTAAAGTAATAGATACCTTAAATAAATATAATGTAAAAGCAACATTTTTTGTTATGGGTAAAAATATCAAAGGACACGAATTAACCTTAAAGAAAATGCTTGATAGTAATATGGAAATAGGTAATCATACCTTTAATCATTTATTACTTACTAAATATAAAAAAGATACCATATTAAATGAAATAGATAACACTACTAATCTAATTTATGAAGTAACTAACACTTATCCTAAATTACTTAGACCAAGTTATGGATCGGTTAATAAAAAAATAAAAGAATTAGCAAATTATCCAATAATAATATGGGATATAGATACCTTAGATTGGAAATATAAAAATAGTAAAAGAATAGCAAATACTGTTCTTTCTAAAGTAAAAGATGGAGACATAGTATTAATGCATGATATTTATAAATCTACTTTAAATGCCTTAGATTTAGTAATACCAGAATTATTAAATAACAATTATAAATTAGTTACAGTAAGTGAATTATTCTATTACAAAAATATAACATTAGAAAATGGTAAAGTATACGGATATGCTAGAAATTAAGAAAAAAATACCTTGTAATAATAATAATTTTATATTATAATATTAATAGAAAGAAGGTATAAAATGAAGGGCATAAGAATGTTAATAAGTAAAAATGATTTAGTACTTAGTAATGAAGAAGTATATGTTAAATTATTTGTTATATTCAAAGATAAAAAATATGGTACTAAATATATTATTTATACTGATGATAACGAAAAAGAATTACATTATGGTTCACCATTAATAAATAATGATAGATTAGTAATAATGAAATTTAAAGATATTAAAGATGAAGAAATGGTTAAAGAGTTTGTATGGAATTACTTAAATGATAAGCCAACATCAAACTTTGATATAATAGAGTTACCAAATAATCTAACAAAACTAGAATTAATAGATAGTAATAGCCTTGACGTAAAAGAAGAATACATTAAAAAGTTAATGGATATATTCTTTAAGAAAGAAGAACCAAAAGTTGAAGAACAAGTAGTAAAGACTAAGAAAAGTAATGGTAAATTTATTATTTTCTTACTAATTTTAGTAGCTTTAGGTTTCGGAGGATATGTATATTTAAGTAATAATCCTGAATTAATTTATGGTAAAAATATTTACTATGAATGTACTAAAAAATATAAAAATAATGAATTAGGTACAGATATAAGTGAATTAGTAGATATAACATTTAATAATTCTAAAATATTAACTAAACATACTAAACAAATAACTTATAAATTTAATGATAGTGATACATATTATGAATTTAAAGAAAAGAATTTAAAATATAATTATATTGAAGAATCAGGAGCAGATAAATTTGCAGATGAAGATTTATCTTATATACTTGATGTTGAATATAATTTAAATAAAGATTATAAATTACCAAAAGACTACGATAAATTATTAGATTATTATAAAGTAAAAGATTATTCTTGTAGTTTAATAGAAAAATAATGATATATTTAATATATTCAGAATATAATGATTTACTAGAATTATATATAAATAAATTAATAGATAAAGAAAAAGTATCAAGTGATAGCATTATAAAATATTCATTAGATAATGACAGCATTAATGATATCATCGAAGAATGTAATACACTTGGACTTTTTTCTTTAAAAAAAATAGTTATTCTAGAATCTACGAATGCGTTTAGTAGTAAAGGAAAAGAAATTACAGAATTAATTGATTATTTAGATAATTATAATAAAAATGTTATATTAGTTTTTAAATGTAATCTAGATAAAGTAGATACAAGGAAAAAACTATATAAAAAAGTCAGTAGTGTAGGTAAGGTCCTTTGTTTAACTAAGGATAATAATTATTTAGTAAACTTAGTTAAAGAATTATTAAAAGATTATAAAATGGATAATATTAATTATTTTCTAACTGTAGTAGGAACAGATATAAATAATATTACCAATGAATTAAATAAATTGATGAGTTACAAATTAGAAGATAAACATATTACAAATAATGATATAGATAGTTTATGTATTACTAATAATGATGAAGAAATATTTGCTTTAACAGATGCAATTGTTAAAAATGATATAAAAGAAAGTATTAGATTATATAATGTATTTTTAGATAAAAATTATGAAGTAACTGCGATGATTGGACTTATTGCTAGTCAATTTAGATTTTTACTTCAAGTAAAATTACTTTATAACAAAGGATTATCTAATGATAAAATAGCTTCATCTTTAGGAGTACATCCATATAGAGTAAAACTTGCAATTAGTAATTCATATTATTATTCTAAAGAATTATTAGAAAGTTATCTAGTGAAATTATTTGAACTTGATAAAAAAATAAAATTAGGAGTAATAGATAAAAATACAGCATTTGAACTATTTATATTAAATAAAAATATATAGTATTTAAGGAGTAAAATGAAAAAGAAGTTAATAATTATAATAAGTATTATTGTTTTAATAGTTATTGGATTAGCTATATATTTAGGTATAAAAAGTATTTATAAAGATAAAACAGATATAGCTAAAGATATAGAAACAATTAATAATAACTATGAATTAGTAAAAAAAGAAATAGAAAATTATAATACAACTAGATTACAAGTAGCAAATATAATTAATGAATTTTATTATGAAACAATTAATGATAAATACGATAGTAATAAATTATTGTTAGATAATTATACTCTTGTTATAGATAATATAACTAAGTATGTAAAAGAATTAGATAGTAAATGTAATGTTATTTATAATAATAGTGATGTAAATAATAAATGTAAAAATTATAAATATAATTATGAAATAATCGTTAATGTATATATGAATGATATAAATAATTATAATAATAAATTAACTAGTTATAATGAATATAGTAATAATAATTTAAAATTATATGAAACTACTTATAATTACATTGATTATAATAATGATAACAAATATGAAGAAGTGAACGCAAATGAATAAAAAGAAGAAAAAGAAGAAAATAATATTAACAATATCAATTACATTAATAGTAATTTTATTAGGAGGACTATTTCTATTATATGGTCCTTACGCTGGATTTAGAAACTTTTGGATAACTACAGCAATGACTACTAAAAGTCATCAATATTTAGCTACTTGGTTTTATAGTGATGAAACAATTAACAAAGTATTAGAAAGTAATAAAATCATTGAACCAGATAGTGATGTAGATACATCTTTAATTGATACCACAAGTACAAATAATAGTATTTATAAAGATAGTTATGATAAAGAAATACTTGATAGAGAAGAGAATACTTTATATAAAATTATTAAAATAAAAGAAAATGGCTATGAAGGTTATTTAGGAGTAATATATGACCCTTCAAAAGTAAAATTAGCAGTATCTAAATATAGTTATAAAGGTGAATATTTAGTAGATATGGCAAAAGATAATAATGCTATTCTTGCAATTAATGGAGGAGGTTTTACAGATCCAGAAGGTGAAGGAAATGGTGGACAAGCAGTAGGTATAGTTATTAAAGATGGTAAAATAATTAATAATACATATACAGGTAAAGGTATTATTGGACTTACTAATGATAATAAACTATACTTAGGTAAAATAAGCGCAAGTGAAGCAATTGAAAAAGGTGTAAGAGATGCAGTTGAATTTGGACCATTTCTAATAGTAAATGGAGAGGTAAGTAAAGTAGTAGGTAATGGAGGATATGGAATACATCCAAGAAGTGCCATAGGACAAAGAAGTGATGGTATAATACTATTCTTAGTAATAGATGGAAGACGTGCAACATCTTTAGGAGCAGATATGGATGATTTAATTTATATTATGCAAAGATATGGTGCAGTTAATGCTGCTAATCTAGATGGAGGAAATTCTTCAGCATTAGTAGAAAATTATCAAATATTGAATAAACCAATAGATTGGTATAATAGAGAACAAACTAGACCAATTCCTAATGGGTTTATATTAGTAAAATAATGGAGGTAAAAATGAAAGAAATTAACAAACAAAGAAAAGAACATTTAAGTTGGGATGAATATTTTATGGGAGTAGCAAAACTATCTGCTTTAAGAAGTAAAGATCCAAATACTCAAGTAGGAGCATGTATAGTAAGTGATGATAACAGAATATTATCAATAGGGTATAATGGTGCCCCAAATGGATTTGATGATAAATATTTTCCATGGGATAGAGAAGGGGCAAATTTAGAAACTAAATATTTTTATGTATGTCATGCAGAAATGAATGCAATACTTAATTTTAGAGGAAGTAAAAAAGATTTAGAAAACGCAAAAATATATGTAGATTTATTCCCATGTAATGAATGTGCTAAATTAATTATTCAATCAGGTATTAAAAAAGTAGTATATTTATCTGATAAATATAATGGTACAGATGGTAATATTGCATCAAAAAGATTATTTGATATGTGTGGAGTAAAATATGAACATTTAGAATTAGATAATCCAAAAACTTTAACATTAGATTTAAAATAATTTATAAAATAATAAAAAAGTATTTTAAAAAAAGAAAAAGTATGATATATTTATAGTGAGGTGATAAAGAATGGGATGGATAATTTTAGTTGTAGTAGTTCTATTGGTAGTAGTAGTTGCTAGTGGATATAATTCACTTGTATCTTTAAGAAACAAAGTAAAAGATCAATGGTCACAAATAGATGTACAACTTAAAAAAAGAGCTGATTTAATTCCAAACATCGTTGAAACAGTTAAAGGTTATGCAAAACACGAAAAAGAAACTCTTGAAGGTGTAATTAAAGCTAGAAATGCTTTAAATACTGCTTCATCAGTTGAAGAAGAAATGGCTGCAAATAATCAAATAACTGGAGCATTAAACAAATTGTTTGCATTATCTGAAGCATATCCAGAATTGAAGGCTAATGAAAACTTTATGTCATTACAAAAAGACTTAAAAGATGTCGAAGAAAAAATATCTTATGCTAGACAATTTTATAACGATACAGTTATGACATACAACAATAAAGTTCAAATGTTTCCTTCAAACATTATAGCATCATTATTTGGATTTAAAGAATCAAAATTCTTTGAACTTGATAATGAAAAAGATAGAGAAACTCCAAAAGTTAGTTTCTAAAAAGCTTGCTTTGGTAAGCTTTTTCTTTTATGAATAAGGAGCGAATATGAAAAAAATAATATATGGAATATTTATATTCTTGATAAGTAGTACATTAGTTCATGCAAGTGATAATATTTATAACATTGATATGGATATTTATTTAGATGAACAAGGAAATGCCAATATTACTGAAGTATGGGATGTTAAAGGTAGTGATGGATCAGAATGGTATAAGGGATATGCTGATACTGGTTATATGGATTTGGCAAATTTTACTGTAAGTATGGATGGAACTGAATTAACTAAAAAAATATGGGATGTAAATGAAAATTTAAGTGAAAAGAAAGGATATTATGGAGTAAATACTACTAATGATGGTTTTGAACTATGTTTTGGTAAATATGATTATAAAAGACATAAATTTACATTGAAATACACTTTAACTAATATGGTATTTAATACTGAAGATGCTCAAGTAGTTTATAATACTTTCATAGATAGATTATCTGGTGTTAACTTTGAAGATTTCCATATTAAAATATCAAGTTATTATAGTTTTCCTGATAATTTAGATGTATGGGGATATGGTAATAAAGGTTATGCTTATGTTAAAGATGGTGTAATTGAAGCTTCAAATGAAGGATATATGGGAGATAGTTATGTTGCATTATTAGTTAAATTTCCTTTAGGAACATTTGATACAAACATAAAGTATAGTAATTATCCAACATTTAATGATGTATATAATAGAGCAGAACAAGGTACTTTTGATTATGATTACGAAACAGATGATGGTGACAATATTTCTATTGATTTTATAATTGACTTTGTTATATGCTTTTTGCTTCCAGCAATTTTTATAATAACGGGAATTGCGTCAACATCAGGTAATAAGTATGGATATATAAATAATAAAAAAATTGATAAAAAAGAAACTCCATTTTTTAGAGAGATACCATGTAATAAAGATATCTATTATGCAAACACTTTAACAAAATTAAATTTAGAATTATTTAATAAATATAAAGAAACAAATATACTTGGTGCAATTATGTTAAAGTGGGTTAGAGAAGATAAAATTAAATTTATTAAAGAAGAGAAGTCAGGAATATTAGGTAAAGAAAAAAGTTCTATTGATTTAAGACTAAATCCCACATTTGATAATGTATTAGAAAAAGAATTATTTGATACAATGTATAAAGCAAGTGGAGATGGAATACTTGAAACAAAAGAATTAGAAAAATGGGCTAGAAAAAATTATTCTAAATTCTTTGATTTATTTAAAAGAATTGATAAGGTTGAATTATTAAAACTAGAACAAGAGGGACATCTTTATAAGAGAAAAGATAAGAGTGAATGTAAGAAGAGAAAAGTTATGGATGATACTATTTATAATGAAGCAGTTAAATTATATGGACTAAAACGTTTCTTAGATGAGTTTTCTAGAATGGATACAAAAGAAGTATTGGAAGTTAAATTATGGGATGAATATTTAATGTATGCTTATATCTTTGGTATTGCAGATAAAGTTGCTAAACAACTTAAAAATTTATATCCTGAAGTTATTCAAGAATATAATTATGATTATGATACATTAATTTTGATAAGTAATATTTCAAACTCTGGTGTAAGTGCTGCATCTAGTGCAAGAAGTGCTGCTCAAAGTTATTCTTCAGGTGGAGGAGGATTCTCTTCTGGTGGAGGAGGAGGCGGTTCCTTCGGTGGTGGCGGTGGTGGCGGAAGCCGTTAAAACTAAAACCAAAATAATTAGAATTTATTTCTAGTTATTTTTTTATGCCTCTCCATAACCTACGGTTATTCCAAGGATTTTTAATACCTTATTCTAAGTTATTAAAAATAGTTTTGAGCTTATAATCTCAAAACTGATATTTGTTTATATTTAATACATTATTGGTAATATTTGTACCAAGATGTATTTTTTTATAAAAAAAGAAGTACTTTGTAATATTTTTTATAATAATTTAAGTAGGGAGGTAATAAAAAAAGACATAAATTTTATTTAACATTAATTAAAGAATAAAAAGGAAATAAATGAGAAGGGAGGATAATAATGGTTAAAGAAAGAATAATAGATAGAGAATATATGTTAGAGTTAGATGAAGAAGTAAAGAAAGGTAAGATATATTTTATTTCACTTGTTAGAGATAGATTTATTAAAAGTTTACTTTGTAAAAATATTATATTCTTAAAGAAATTATTAATATATGTATTAGATTTAGAACTAAATCCAAATAATGTAGAATTAGAAATATTAAATAATGAATTATTAATAGATAATTATGAAGAAAGAAAAAAATATACTGATTTTATAGTGTTATTAGATAATAAATATTATATAGATATAGAATTTAATACAAGTAATTTTGAATTAGTAAAGTATAAGAATTTCTTATATATTTGTAAAATGAATAGTATTATAGAAAAAAAGGGTAGTAAGATTTCTAAAATAAGTGAAAGAATAGTAATACAATTAAATATAAATGCCGATACAAAAGAAAGTACATATTATAAAAATAAGAATAAAGATGAAGTATATAAAATTATTGGTGAAAATTTAGGCGATATATTGTTTGAAAATTTTATTATTGTCTTAAAACCACTTGATAAGTATCATGAGTTATATTATAATGGTGATAGAAGTAATAAAACTGTTATGTTAGAATTTTTCAAATGCGATAGTTATGTTAAAACTTATGATGTGTTAAGTTATATATTGAATGATAAAGAAAGAAATAGAGTTATAGAGGAGATGATTAAAATGAACAGTAATTATGTATTATATACTGACGATGAAAGACAAATAATTGATGAAATGCAACAAGAAACAAATAATGCCCTTTTCTTTGAAGAGGGAATTCAACAAGGGATTGAAAAAGGAGTTCAACAAGGGTTCGAAAAAGGTATTAAAGAAGAGAAAAATGAAACGATAAAAAACATGTTAAAAAACAAGTTTACATTAAAACAAATATCTTTAGCTATTAATAAACCAGTTAAAGAAATAAAAGAAATAGCACAAACTATAAATATTTAAGAGAAATTAATGCAATTTAATTTCTTTTTTTTCTAATTTTTGATATAATTAAATAAAGGTAGGTAATATTATGTCTAAATTAAACGAAAATAAAATGAGAAATGAAATAATGATGTTAGCACTAGATATGATAAATAATGCTAAAAGTGGTCATCCGGGGATAGTATTATCCTCTGGAACAATTATGTATACATTATTTGCTAATCATTTAAATTATGACTTAGATAGACCAGATTATTGTAATAGAGATAGATTTATTTTAAGTGCAGGTCATGGTTCAGCATTACTTTATTCAACTTTATTTGCATGCACAAATACATTTGATATAGATGATTTAAAAAGATTTAGAAAATTAAATAGTCCATGTCCTGGACATCCTGAATATGATATAAACCATAGAATTGAAGCTACTACTGGTCCACTTGGCCAAGGTATTGCTAATGCAGTAGGTATGGCTATGGCAGAAAAATATTTAGAAGCAAGATTTAATTCTAAAAAGAATACATTATTTGATTACAAAGTATATTGCTTATGTGGTGAAGGAGATTTAATGGAAGGAATTTCCTATGAAGCTTGTTCATTAGCAGGTACATTAGAATTAAATAACTTAATACTTATATATGATGCCAATAGAGTAACATTAGATGGTTCAATTGATAATACCTTTAATGAAAGTGTTATCGAAAGATTTGAAGCAATGAACTTTGAAGTTCTTGAAGTAAAAAATGGTGAATCTATTAAAGAATTAAATAAAGTAATAGAAAAAGCTAAAAAGAGTAAAAAACCAGTATTAATTGGAGTAGATACTGTCTTAGGAAAATATTCTAAATATGAAGGCACAAATAAAGTTCATGGTGGACCGTTAGATAGTGATGATATTGAATCAATAAGAAGAAGATTAGAATGTAATAGTCCATTTACTTATGATGAAGATAATATGCATTACTTAAGAAGTATGATTAAAGAAAGAACCAAAGAAAATTATTCAAAATGGTTTATGGAATATGAAACATATAAAGAAACGCATACTGAAGAAGAAGTTGAAGCATTAGACTCAATTATTAAAAATGAAGATATTGTATTACAATTAGATAAAGTAGTAGATACCTCAAAAATATTTGAAGATAAAACACTAAGAGATATAAATTATCAAATAATGAATGTAATAAGTGCTTTTGTACCAAACTTTATTGGAGGATCTGCAGACTTAGTAAGTTCCACCAAAACATATTTAAAAAAACAAGGGGATTTCTCAAAAGATAATTATACTGGTAAAAATATTGCTTTTGGAGTTAGAGAACACGCTATGGGAGGAATACTTAATGGCTTAGCATTATCTAATTTAAGAGTATTTGGTTCAACATTCCTAGCATTTTCTAACTATATGTTACCTTCGATTAGAATGAGTGCCATGATGAATTTACCAGTAACTTACATATTTACCCATGATAACTTTACCATTGGAGAAGACGGACCAACACATCAACCAATAGATCAATTAGGAGCTCTAAGAAATATACCTAATTTAAGTGTATATCGCCCTGCAGACTATAAAGAGTTAATAGGAAGTTGGAATCTAATTTTAACAAGTGGTAAACCAAGTGTTATAGTCTTACCAAAAAATCATGTAGATACTCTAGAACACACAAGTATCAAAGGAGTTAAATATGGTGGATACATAGTAAGCGAAGTAAAAACAAAATTAGATTTAATCTTAATATCTTCTGGTGAAGAATTAAATCTAGCTATGAAATTAAAAGATGAACTTTTAAAAAGCTTTATTGAAGTACGCGTAGTAAGTGTACCTAATATAATAACATTTGCTAATCAAGAAAAAGGTTATTTAGAACAAGTATTTCCAAAAGGATATAAAAAGATGGCTCTTGAATTCTCAAATGATCCAAACTATTTTAGATTTATTGAATCTAAAGAAGATTTTATAAATGTAAATAAATACTTAAAGAGTGCTTCTAAAGAAGAATTACTTCAAGATAATGAACTAGATATACAAAATTTAGTAATAAGAATTAAAAATAGTTTATAGTTCGACATTATAATTAAAAATATATAGTATACTTTATATGGTGATTAAATTGAGAACATATTATATTTTTAAAATTAATAAATACTTTTCTTATATTTATAATAATAAACCATATAAATTATATAAAATGCTCGAAGAAATATTTCATGTAAATGATTATGATATGATATTATCCTATAAAATATACGAACAAGTAGCAATTACATTTGATAAAAATGAATTAAATAAATATATTAAAAATAATTATCGTACTTGTAATTACTATTTAACTAATAAATCAAGTCATATATATAGTGATAATAATGAATATACAAAATTAGTAATAAATAATTCTAACCTTAAAATTAAAACAAATATTAATAATCCAATCTTCTTTAAAGATATAGTTAATTACTATGATAATATCTTTGTATGTGATTTTATTAATAAAGATTACTTTTGGTTAGAAAAAATAATCAAAAAAGATGGACAAAGTGATAAAATTAAAGTAAAATAATGAAATGGAGGTATATTATGCTTAAAGATATATTATATTTAGTAGTGGGTTTAATCGCAGGATTTGCTATTGGATTTTTTGTAGCAAGAAATGTAATGAAAAAATATTTAAAGAAAAATCCACCAATTAATGAACAAATGATTAAAACAATGATGAGTGGAATGGGAAGAACTCCTACTCAAAAGCAAATTAATCAAATGATGAAACAAATGAATAAATATATGTAATATTATTGCTAGTTTATTAACTAGTAATTTTATTAATATTTATAGTTTTTTTCTAAAAAGACTTGCATATTTCATAAAAATAGTGTATAGTTAATATGTTCCTTGGTTCTTGGTTTATCGTACCTCTTACGATTTACTAAGATTAAGGTGAAATTAAACAAAGGAGGAAAAAATATGGCATTAACAAAAGAAGTTAAAGCAAGAATCATTAAAGAAAATGCTAGAGATGAAAAAGATACTGGTAGTCCAGAAGTTCAAATAGCATTATTAACTGAAGAAATCAATGCTTTAACAGAACATTTAAAAAATCATAAGCAAGATAAGCACTCAAAACGTGGACTTCTTATGAAAGTTGGTAAAAGAAGAAGTTTACTAAACTACCTAGTTGAAAATGATGTTAAAAGATATAGAGCAATCGTTGCTAAATTAGGATTAAGAAAATAATTAAATATTTAAAAGTAGGCACTTGTTTTTAAGTGCCTTTAAATTTGCCTAAAAATGTCAATAAAAATTTGAAATAAAAAAGTAAAGGAGTAGACAATGGAGAAAAAAGTATTCAAATTTAATTTCAGGGGAAAAGAAATAAGCGTAGAAAATGGTGCACTTGCTAAACAAGCAGATGGCGCAGTGTTAGTAAGATATGGAGATACCCAAGTATTAGCAGCTGCAGTAATGAGCAAAAATGCTTCAACAGCAGATTTCTTCCCACTTACAATCAATTACCTAGAAAAGTTATATTCAGTAGGTAAGATACCAGGAGGATTTATCAAAAGAGAAGGTCGTCCAACAGAACAAGCAACATTAGCATCAAGATTAATAGATAGACCAATAAGACCATTATTTGCTGATGGATTCAGAAACGAAGTACAAGTAGTAGCAATGCCACTTTCAGTAGACCAAGATTCCACAGTAGAAATGACAGCCTTACTTGCTTCAAGTTTATCATTAATGGTTAGTGATATCCCATTTGATGGACCAGTAGCAGGAGTAGTAGTAGGTAGAATAGATGGAAAATTCATAATCAATCCATCAGCTGAAGAATTAGAAAAAACAGATATTACCTTATCTGTAGCAGGTACAAAAGATGCCATTAACATGGTTGAGTCTGGAAGCAAAGAAGTAAGCGAAGAAGACATGATCGAAGCATTAATGTTTGGTCATGAAGCAATCAAAGAACTATGCCAATTCGAAGAAGAAATAGCAAAAGAAATTGGTAAAGAAAAAATAAGTGTAGAACTAAAAACATTAGATGAAGAACTAGTAAAAGAAGTAAACGACTTTGCTTGTTCAAAAATGTGCGAAGCAATTCAAATAAAAGACAAACTAGAAAAATATGCCCAAATAGATAAAGTAAAAGAAGACACAGTAAATGAATTTGCAGTAAGATATCAAGACAAACCAGAAGAAGAATTAGAAGTATTACTTAAAGATGTTAAAACAATAGTAGACAACATCGAAGGAGAAGAAGTAAGAAGACTAATCACTGAAGAACATATTAGACCAGATGGAAGAAAAATGGATGAAATAAGAGACTTACATGCTGAAGTAGATTTACTAGCAAGAACACATGGTTCAGCATTATTTACTCGTGGACAAACTCAAGTATTATCTATTACAACATTAGGAGCCCTAGGAGAACACCAAGTACTTGATGGACTAGGTATAGAAGATGAAAAAAGATTTATGCATCACTATAACTTCCCAGCATTCTCAGTAGGAGAAACAGGAAGATATGGTTCACCAGGTCGTAGAGAAATTGGACACGGAGCCTTAGGAGAACGTGCATTATCACAAGTAATTCCATCTGAAGAAGAATTCCCTTACACAATAAGAGTAGTAAGTGAAGTATTAGAAAGCAATGGTTCATCATCACAAGCTTCAATTTGTGCAGGATGTATGAGTTTAATGGCCGCAGGTGTACCAATTAAAACACCAGTTGCAGGTATTGCAATGGGACTTATAACAAAAGGAGATAAATACACAATCCTTACAGATATCCAAGGATTAGAAGATCACATGGGAGACATGGATTTCAAAGTAGCAGGAACAAAAAATGGTATCTGTGCCCTTCAAATGGATATAAAAATCAAAGGAGTAACCAAAGAAATCTTATCTGAAGCTCTAATGCAAGCTAAAAAAGCAAGATTTGAAATTCTAGATGTTATGACAAGCGCTATTCCAGAACCAAGAAAAGAATTATCTAAATATGCACCAAAAATTGAAACAATCAGAATTAATCCTGAAAAAATTAAAGATGTTATTGGTCGTGGTGGAGAAATGATTACCAAGATTATTCTTGAATGTAGTAATGTAACTGCAGTAAATGATAAGAATGCTGTAAAAGTAGATCTAGAAGATGACGGAAGAGTACTTATCTATCATACTGATCCTGAAATAATCAGAAAAACAAAAGAAATGATAGAAAATGTTGCTAGAGAAGTAGAATTTGGTAAAGTATACAATGTTAAAGTTACAGAAATAACTGACTTTGGAGCATTCGTTGAAGTTTGGCCTGGATGTGAAGGATTAATCCACATATCTCAACTTGATACTTCAAGAGTAGAAAAAGTAAGTGATGTAGTTAAAGTAGGAGATGAAATCCTAGCAGTAGCAACAGGTTATGATAAGAAAGGTAAATTAAATTTATCAAGAAAAGAACTTCTTAAAGAACAAGAAGCAAGAAAAACTAATAAAGATTAAGAGTATTCCTTTTAATCTTTTTTTTTTCCATTCGAGCCAATCTAAAATAGTCTCTCATGGTGCAAGTAAGCCTAAGGTCTTTCTTGCAAATATTTTGTATTTGTAAATTTTTTACATTTTATATTAAAGTTATTGTATTTTTTTATAAATTATGCTAAAATTATTATAAGATTAAAGATAGGAGAGATTATTATGGCACTTGGTAAACTAAAAAAAATGATTACTGAAGAAGTAGAAGATACTGAAGAAGAATATTATAATGCCGATAATGTTACCTTACCATCAAGTGGAAAAATGATTCTTTTAGAACCTAGAGCATTTTCTGAAAGTCAACAAATAGCAGATCATCTAAAGAAAAAGAATACAGTAGTAGTAAATATGAAAAGAGTAACTCCAGATCAAGCTAAAAGAATAGTAGACTTTTTAAGTGGAACTGTATATGCAATTGGTGGGGATTTACAAAAGATAGGTGGAGGTATATTTTTATGTACTCCAAAAAATGTAAATGTTGAAGGTAGTATTTCAGATGATGATACTAAAGGAAAGAAAAAAGAAGAACTAGAATTAGAGTGGAATTAGTTTAAGTATTTGAGGTGACTTATGAAAAGATTTACAATAAAAGAAAATGGCTATGATGTTGAAGAAGTCAATAAATTTGTAGATATTGTTATCAGAAAATTAGAAATGATGAAAAATGAAAACGATACCTATAAAACTAAAATTGCTTCTTTAGAAAAAAAATTAGAGGATGTAGGAAGTATTGATAAAAAATTATCTAGCGCAATACTTGCTGCAGATGATGCTGCAGAGCAAATGAAACGCCTTGCTAAAGCAGAAAGCACAATGATGATTGAAGATGCTAAAAGAAATGCTAATGCAATAATTCATGAAGCATTACTTGAAGCAGAAAAAACTCAAAATGAAGCAGCCACTTTAAGAAAAAACATTGTAGTATATAAAAATAGAGTAACCTCATTATTAAAAGCACAATTAGAAATTGCAGATGAATTAGATAGTATTAAATTAGACTAGTGTAAACTAGTTTTTTTAAATAATTAGGTTGTGGTAGTATGAAGAAATATTTAAAATATATAATAATATTTTTATTAATTATTTTATTATGCATAGTTATAATAATAACATTAAATAATTTATTAAAATTAAATGGAGATAGTAATATAACTATATCATATGGTAAGAAATACGAAGAACTTGGTGCAACATATAAAATATTTAATAAAGATTTTGGTAACAAGATAAAAATAAAAAATAATATTAAAGATAAAATAGGGACATATAAAGTTGGTTATGATATTAAAATTCTATTTTTTCATATAAGAAAAGATAGAATAGTAAATATAATTGATGATGAAAAGCCTATAATTACATTAAACGGTAATAATATAGTTGATATATGTCCAAATACTGAATATACTGAAGAAGGTTATATAGCATATGATAACTATGATAAAGATATAACATCAAACGTAAATGTTATAAAAGATAATAATACTATTAAATATAGTGTAGTAGATAGTTCAAATAATTTAACTGAAATAACTAGAGAAATAATAGAAAAAGATGATATTTCACCCGAAATTACATTAAATGGTAAAGATATAGTTTATCTAAAAAGAGGGAGTAAATATATTGAACAAGGAATAACTATTAAAGATAATTGTGATACTAATTTAGATTATACTACTGAAAGTAATTTAAATACCTCAAAAACTGGTACATATGAAATAAAATATATTGTAAAAGATTCTTCTTCCAATGTATCATCTATTACAAGAAAAATTATTGTATATAGTGATGAAACTGGTAATGGAGTAATATATTTGACGTTTGATGATGGTCCATCAATAAGTGGTTCTACTAAAAAAATATTAGATACCTTAAAAGCCGAAGATGTTAAAGCAACATTCTTTGTTGCAGGATATCCTAATTATGAACTGTTAAAAAGAGAATATGATGAAGGTCACACAATTGCACTTCATACTACTAGTCATAATTATTCAAAAATATATAGTTCAGTAGATAACTATTTTAATGATTTGTATGCAATACAAAATTATGTAGAAAATTCAATTGGAATAAAATCATATATAATGAGATTTCCTGGAGGAAGTAATAATACTGTTAGTAATAGCTATAATTATGGAATAATGAATACTCTAACTAATATGGTTGTTAATAAAGGTTTTACATATTTTGATTGGAATGTATCTGCCTCTGATGCTGGAGGATGTACTACTTCATCTTGCGTATATAATAGTATAATTAATGGTTTATCTAAATCAAGAGTAAATGTTGTATTAATACATGATACTAAAATGTATAGTGCAGATGCTTTAAGTGATGTAATAAAATATGCTAAAGAAAATAATTATGTATTTAAAAAAATAGAAAATTCTACTAGTCCAGTTAGATTTAAATAAATAATATAAAAATCTATTTACAAAATAGATTTTTTTCTTTATAATTACATTGTTAGGGCGTGATATAATGGATAAAATGATATTAATAAAATATGGAGAATTAACTACTAAGAAAGCTAATCGTAATTTATTTATTAGTCATTTATATAAAGATATTAAGGATAAATTAAAGGATTATAATATTAATATAATTAAAGATAATTCTAGAATGTATATTGAAACTAATGATGATATAGAAAGTATTACTAATATCTTAACTAAGGTATTTGGTATACATAGTATAGTAATAGCATATAAAGTAAATACTAATACTGATATTATTAAAGAAAAAGTACTTGAAGTAGTAAAAAATATTAATTTTAAAACTTTTAAAGTAGATACTAAAAGAAGTTATAAAGAATTTCCTTATACTAGTATGGAATTTAATAATGTTATTGGAGGATTAATTTTAAAAAATATTCCTAATATTAGTGTGGATGTACATAATCCAGAATATACTTTAAAATTAGAAATTAGAAATGATTATACTTATATTTATACTAAAGAAATTATGGGTGCAGGAGGATATCCAAATGGTGTAGCAGGTAAAGGATTATTAATGTTATCCGGAGGAATAGATTCACCAGTATCAGGATATTTAGCTATGAAGCGTGGAATAAAACTAGAATGTATTTATTTTGAATCTCCACCACATACAAGTATTCAAGCCAAAAATAAAGTTAAATCATTAGTTAAAAAATTAACTAATTATCAATCTGAAATAAAATTATATGTAGTTAATTTTACTAAAATACAAGAAGAAATATATAAGAATGCTGATCCAGAATATATGATAACAATTATGCGTAGAATGATGTATAGAATAAGTGAAAAAATAATGGAAAAGAATAACTTACTATGTCTTATTAATGGTGAGTCAGTAGGTCAAGTTGCAAGTCAAACTCTTACTAGTATGAGAGTAATTAATGCTGTTACTAATAAACCTGTTATTAGACCAGTAGCATGTTTAGATAAATTAGAAATTATTGATATATCTAAAAAAATTGGTACTTATGAAACTTCTATTCTTCCATATGAAGATTGCTGTACTATATTTTTACCTAAACATCCAGTTATTAATCCAGATATTGATAAAGCAGTTCTTTATGAGAAAAGTTTTGATTATGAAAGTTTAATTAATGCTGCGATAGAAAATGAAGAAGTTATTAAAATAAGTAATAAGAAAAAAGACTTTGATATTTAAATAAGAGTAAAAATATAGTTACTCTTATTTTACTAATATAAATAATTACTTATAGTAAAAATTACCATTAATTTAGATGTATGAAATTGTTAATATTTCACAACCTATTAGTGTAGGAGGTGAAAATAATGAGTAACAATACAAATAGTAAGATGGTAGTTCCAGGAGCTAAACAAGCTATCGAAAGAATGAAATATGAAATAGCTAACGAATTTGGTGTTAATTTAGGACCAGATACAACTTCAAGAGCTAATGGATCAGTTGGTGGAGAAATCACTAAGAGATTAGTTCAATTAGGACAAAACCAAATCAGTGGTTCAAATTACCAAGCTAAATAGTTAATTTAAGTATAAAAAAAGTCTCATGATATATTGAGGCTTTTATTATTTTATTGCTTATTCTTTTTGGCATAAAGTTAGGATTAAAAAAT
>OIZT01000470.1_pt1 | contig 25066 bp, 14 predicted proteins | sample 1588611 | NCBI WGS metagenome assembly OIZT01 (sample SAMN03283278) | human gut metagenome | biome: human-associated habitat; material: feces | host: Homo sapiens | place: Peru | collected 2012
GCGCGCAAGCTGCCCCGCCGCCGTCGTCGCGTCCGCGCACAGGACGGCGATTTTCCGGGGCGTGTCGAGGGGCTGGTACGTCGCGTCGAAGTAGGCGGCGACGGCGCGCCCGACGGCGGGAGCGTCGGTGACGCCGCTCTTGCAGACGGTGCAGCCGACGCAGGTGCGGATGTTGCCGACGAAGCTGCGGGCGAGGTAGTCGCGGTCGAGGTCCGCAAGGACGGCGTACACGCCCGCAAGCTGCTCTTCCGGGACGACGAGGCCGAGGTCGAGCGAGGTGAGGATTTCGAAGCAGGTCGCGCCGAAGGGCGCGAGCGCCGCCACGAAGGCGTCGAGTTCGTCCGCCGTGAAGTTCCCGAAGGGGACGAAGAGGCGGATGGCGGAGCGGCCGTGGGCGAGGGGCGTCACGGCGAGCGCGCGCCAGGCGTCGAAGCCCGCGCGTGCGGCGGCGTGGACGGGAAAGGCCGTGGGGGGCGGCGGTTCGGTGGGAGGCAGGTCCATGCTCTCGGCCGGCATCCGGTCGAACGCGGCCTGGAGGAGGCGCGCGAATTCCGCATCGCCGAGGTCTTCGCGCAGGAAGCGGATGCGCGCGTGCGCGCGGTTCGTGCGGCAGCCCCGTTCGTTGAAGAGGACGGTGAGGGCCTTCGCGAGGCGGATGCAGTCCGGGGCGGGCAGGGCGTCGAAGAGCCTGAAGCCGAGGCGCGGTTTGAAGCCGATGCCGCCGCCGAGGTAGGTCTCGAAGACGGGGCGGCCGTCGACGGTCTTCGCGAGGAAGCCGAGGTCGTTCGACTGGGCGAGAACGGCGTCGGCAGGGCGGTCCGCAAAGGCGATCTTGAGCTTGCGGGGGAGACCGTAGGCGGGGTCGAAGGACGCGAAGGCGCGCGAGAGGGCCCGGGCGTAGGGGAGGACGTCGAAGACGGAATCGGCATGGAGGCCGGAGAAGGCGCTGACGCACGTGTTGCGGAAGGTGTCGCCGCCGCCGCCCCGGAAGTGGAAGCCGACGGCCTCGCAGGCGGCGAGCGCGTCGGTGACGTGCGCGGCGGGGATGCCGTGGAGCTGGAGGTCCTGGCGCGTCGTCAGATGGACGTGGCTGCCGCCGTGGGCGCGCAGGAGGGCGGCGGCGTGGCGGAGGTCGTCCGCCGTCACGCGCCCGCCCACGCGCCGGACGCGCATCATCGTGCGGTCGTCGCGCTGCTGGTAGATGCCGAAGCCAGCGGAACGGCCCTTGAGCGCCTTGGCGTCGAGGCGGCCGGCGACGTAGTCCGTCCACGCCTCGACGAGCGGTTTCTGAAAATCCTGCATGATCGGTCCTTCCTTCTTCGTATTGGAGAGAAATGCTGAAATTGTACCATTCCCGCCTCAGCGCGTCACGAGGTCGTCGACGAGGCGCAGGCGCCTCCAGCGGCCCCGGGCGAACCGCACGATGCAGGTCATGGCGCAGACGCCGCAGTAGAAGGGCATCGTGAGCCAGAGGAACGTGATCGAGGGGGCGAGCCACAGGACGAGGAAGACGACGGGCATCCAGAGGCCGAGGGAGATGGCGAGCAGGGCGAACATGACGAACTTCGTGTCGCCCGCGCCCTTGAGCGCGCCGCCGACGATGAGGCTGACGGCGTCAAAGAAGGCCCAGGAGAGCATGATCCACATGAGCGTGCGGCCGAGGGCGTGGAAGGAGGCGGACTCGAAGGCCGTGTCGGGCCCCCGGAAGGCGTCCATGAGGGTGTCGGAGAAGAGGAAGACGACGAGCGCGAAGAGGGCGACGTAGACGGCGCCGAGGAAGAGGGCGCTCTTCGTGGCGCGGATCGAGGCGACGGCGTCGTCCGCGCCCTGGTACTGCCCGACGAGCACGGTGGTGCCCTGCCCGAGCCCGAGCAGGGGGGCGAAGGAGACGTAGTTGACGGTGAAGACGATGTTGGAGACGGCGAGGGAGAGGGCGTCGAGGCGGCCGGTGGCCATGACGAAGACGGTGAAGGTGGCGACGTCGAGGAACTGGTGGAGGCCGGAGGGGAGGCCGTAGCGGACGATGCGCCGGAGGAGGTCGGGGCGCGGACGGAGCGCGACGAGGTAGCGGCGACCGCGCAGGGCGGGTTCGAAGAAGGTGGCCGCGCCGAGGATGAGGCAGGGGACGGCGGCGGCGAGGGCGGTGGCCCAGCCTGCTCCGACGATGCCCCAGCGCCCGCAGCCGCCATGCCCGAAGATGAACATCCAGTCGAGGAGGACGTTCGAGAGGCTGCCGGCGCAGGTGGCGACGCCTACGAGGCGGGTCTTGCCCTGTCCGGCGAAGTAGCCGGCGAGGACGGCCTGGAAGACGCAGAAGACGCCGCCGAGCTGGAGGATGCCGTAGTAGGCCTTCTCGTCGGCGAGGATGGCGGGGGCGTGCCCGGCGAGGTTGAAGAGGGCGTACCCGAGGGGAATCGAGAGGAGGATGAGCGGAAGGGCGGCGAGCGCGAGCCAGAGGCCCTGCCCGTAGGCCGCAGCGGCGTCGCGCTTCGAGCCGGCGCCGTGGAACTGGGCGACGAAGGTGCCGGAGTAGCTGGCGGTCGCGACGAGCAGGCAGATGAAGAGCCAGCTGAGGATACCGCCGGGGAGGGAGGCCTGAATGGCGTCGTCCGAGTAGCGCGCGAGGAAGACGCGGTCCGTGAACTGGTTGACCGCATGCGCGCCCATCGCGAGCACGAGGGGCAAAGTGGTGCGCAGGACGTCCCGGACGTCGCCTTTTTTCCGTGAAGAGAACATGGCGGGCATTATACCAAATGGAGGAAGCGTCTGCCGCCGCCCCGGAGCCCGGCGTCCGTTTCGTGGATTCATTCGTCTTGACTTCCTTTCGCGCGTCTTCTCGCGTCGTCGTTTTTGCCTCACGCAGAGGCGCGGAGAGGCGGAGAGCGCAGAGATTGATTGGGTTGATCGACGAGCCTCCTTTCCCTGCCGAAGTTGACAGGCAATCCAAGCGGGAGATTCATGGCGACAAGATACGTTTTGAGATGTCGTCGGCCATCTCGTTCCCCGTCATCGTCTCAACCTTCCTCTCTGCGTTCTCCGCCTCTCCGCGCCTCTGCGTGAGGTTCCGTTCCTGAGGTGCCCTCCTCGCCGCCGCCTTGCAGCACCGCCCGTTTGCCGTATTATACCATACGGCATTTATGCTAAACTAACCGACCACTGTTTCCCGGAAAGGTTGAAGAAGAACATGGACTGGACGGTGTGGATTCTCCTGAGCGCGGTCTTCCTCGCGTTCTACGACATTGCCAAGAAGGCGAGCGTGCGGAACAACGCGGTGCTGCCGACGCTGCTCATCTCGACGTGCTGCGGGGGGAGCGCGTTCGTCGCGGCGGCGCTCCTCTTCGGGGACGTCGGGACGCTGCTGCACCCGGAAGGGTGGGTGCTGGCCCTGGCCGCCAGCAAGTCCGTCATCGTCGCGACGTCGTGGATCCTCACCTTCTGCGCCCTGCGCACGCTTCCGATCACCATCGCGACGCCGATCCGCGCGAGCGCGCCGGCGCTCGTCTTCGTGGCGGCGTTCTTCTGCTACGGGGAGGTGCCGACCTGGATCCAGGGCATCGGGATGCTGTTCGTCTTCGGCGGCTACTGGGCGTTCTCCTGGGCGGGGCGCCACGAGGGCATCGACTTCCTGCGCAGCCGCGCCGTGTGGTGCGCCGTGGGCGGCATGTGCTGTTCGGCCTGTTCGAGCCTGTGGGACAAATACGTCTTCCAGGTCCGCGCGGCGCCGGTGGAGGTGGTGCAGTTCTGGTTCCAGATCGGCCTCGTCGCCGTCTACGGCCTGCTGCTCGCGGGGCGCACGCTCCTGCGCCTCCGCCACGACCCGTTCGAGTGGCGGTGGACGATCCCCTGCGTGGGGACCCTTCTCGCGTGCGCGGACTGGCTCTACTTCAAGGGGCTTTCCATTCCGGGCGTCCCCATCTCCGTCGGCTCGCTCCTGCGCCGCTTCTCGGTGGTGATCACCTTCGTGCTCGGCGCGGCGTTCTTCCACGAGACGAACCTGCGCCGCAAGGCGTTCGCCCTCGCCGCGATTCTCGTGGGCGTCGTTCTGCTCGCCCTCTGAGAGTGTGCTATACTATCCCGCATGGACGCACAGATTGCCATTCCGTATGCCGAGGGGCGGATCTTCCCGCATCTCGGGAAGTCGACCCAGTTCAAGATCTACAAGATCGAAAAAGACCGCGTGGTGTCCTCCGAAGTCGCTGACACCGAGGGGACCGGTCATGAAGACCTCGCCCTCTGGCTTGTGTGGCACGGGGTGAACGCCGTCATCTGCGGCAACGTCGGCCCCGGCATGCAGGGTGCGCTCGCGGGGGCGGGCATTTCGCTCTTCGCGGGCGTCGCGGGTGCGGCCGACGAGGCGGTCGAGAAGCTACTCGCCGGCACGCTCGTCACCGCGCAGACCGCGACCTGCGGCGGCGGCCAGGGCGGCTGTGGCGGCCACTGCGGCCACGGCTGCGGGGGCTGCTCCCACCACTGAGGCGCGGAAAGGCGGGGGCGCATGGCGTATCGGCAGTTGACGGACGCGGAGATCGCGGCCCTGGAGGCGCACGGCTGCTCGGCCGAGGACTGGCGGGCGGTCACGGTCGCGCCGGGCTTCGACGCGGCGACGGTGCGCGACGCGGCCTTCTCGGGGACGTGCCGCCTCGGCGCGTTCCGCACGACGTACACGCTGCCGGGCGGCGTCCGTAAGCCGGCGGGCCTCTACCACGCGACGCTGCACAACGTGACGGTCGGCGACGACTGCCGCATCTCGAACGTCCGCAGCTACATCGCGAACTACGACATCGGCGCGTGTACGCACATCGGCAACGTCGACAAGATCTACGTCGAGGGCGAGACGAGCTTCGGTAACGGCGTCGAGGTCTCGGTCCTCAACGAGACGGGCGGGCGCGAGGTGACGATCCACACGGCGCTCACGGCGCACGAGGCGTACCTGGAGGCGATGTACCGGCACCGGCCGCGCCTCGTCGCCGCGCTCAAGCGTTTCGCGCGGGAGAAGGCGGCGGCCGCGCGGTCGGCGCGCGGCACGATCGGCTGCGGCGTGACGGTCGTCGATACGGGGCTCGTCCGCAACGTCTTCATCGGCGACGGCGCGGTGGTGGACGGTGCGGCGCGCCTCTCGAACGGCTCGCTCGTCAGCCGCCGCGACTCGCCCGTCATGATCGGGCGCGGCGTCAGCGCGGACGACTTCATCGTGCAGGACGGCTCGCGCGTCGAGGACGGCACGCGCCTCACGCGCTGCTACGTCGGGCAGTCGTGCGCGCTCGGCCACGGCTACTCGGCGAGCGACTCGCTCTTCTTCTGCAACTGCCAGGAGGAGAACGGCGAGGCCTGCGCGGTCTTCGCGGGGCCGTTCACCGTCACGCACCACAAGTCGACGCTGCTTATCGCCGGCATGTTCAGCTTCATGAACGCGGGCTCGGGCTCGAACCAGTCCAACCACATGTACAAGCTCGGGCCCATCCACCAGGGCGCGCTGGAGCGCGGCTCGAAGACGGCGTCCGACTCGTACATCCTCTGGCCCGCGCGTATCGGCGCGTTCTCGCTCGTGATGGGCCGCCACACGACGAACCCCGACACGTCGAGCCTGCCGTTCTCCTACCTCATCGAGTCGCAGGGCGTCACGTACCTCGTGCCCGGCGTGAACCTCAAGAGCGTCGGCACGATCCGCGACGTGCAGAAGTGGCCGAAGCGCGACCGCCGCGCGCCGGAGGGCCGCCTCGACAAGGTGAACTTCAACCTCCTCTCGCCCTACACGATCGACAAGATGGTGCGCGGCATCGCGATCCTCGAAAGCCTGCGCGCGCTCTCGGGCGCGACGAGCGACACCTACGCCTACCAGAGCGCGCGCATCACGAACGCCGCGCTCGTGAAGGGCATCGGCTTCTATCGGATGGCGATCGACAAGTTCCTCGGCAACTCCCTCATCTCGCGGCTGGAGACGATCACGGACGGCGACTACCTCGGCGGGCTCCGTCCGACGGCGCGCGAGGGCCTGGGCGACTGGGTGGACCTCTCGGGCCTCCTCGCGCCCCACTCGCGCGTGCGCGCGATCCTCGACGACGTGGAGGCCGGTCGGATCGCCTCCTGCGCGGAACTGGACGCGCGGATGGCCGACCTGCAGGCGCGCTACTACGACGACGAGTGGACGTGGGCCTATGACCTCATGCTCCGCCACTACGGGCTGGAGGAGGGGAAGATCGGCTACCGGGATCTCGTCTCGATCATCCGCCGCTGGCGCGCCTCCGTGCTGAAGCTCGACGACATGCTCTACGAGGACGCGCGCAAGGAGTTCTCGCTCGCGACGAAGACGGGCTTCGGCTTCGACGGCGGCGGCGCGACGACCGAGGCGGATTTCGCGGGCGTGCGCGGCACGTTCGAGACGAACCCGTTCGTCCTCGCGGTGACGGAACACCGGGCGCGCAAGGACGCGCTCGGCACGCTCTGGATCGACCGTCTCAACGCCCTCGCCGCAAAGGACCTGTAGAAGCAGGAGACACATGGGAAAGGATGGATGACATGAAGTTGGGGAACGGGATGCTGTGGGCCGCGTTTGCGGTCGTCGCTGGGGCGTGGGGCGCGCCGTGCGCGTCGGACTTCGTGCGGGCCTCGCCGGAGTCGCAGGGCGTCTCGTCTGCGGCGATCCAGCGGTGGATCGAGGCGTGCGAGAACGACGCGGCGACGAACCGCTTCGGCAACGGCTATGTGCATGGATTCGTCATCCTGCGCCACGGGCGCCTCATCGCCGAGGGGACCTGGGCGCCGCAGGACACGCTGAAGCGTCCGCACATGCTCTATTCGCATTCTAAGAGCTTCACGTCAACGGCCGTCGGCTTCCTCGTGGACGACGGCAGGCTCGACCTCGACCGCCGCGTCGTGTCCCTCTTCCCCGACGCGGCGCCGGCGGAGCCGTCCGAGAACCTGCGGCAGGTCCGGGTGCGCGACCTCCTCACGATGAACCTCGGCGCCGACCGCACGGACGCCGAGCGCGATGACATCGCGGGCGACTGGGTCAAGGCCCTTCTGAAGAACAAGATCGACCGCGAGCCGGGGACGGGCTTCAAGTACGATTCGGGCGCGACGCACCTGCTGGCGGCCATTGTCGAGAAGATCAGCGGAAAGCCGCTGATGGACTTCCTCAAGGAGCGGCTGTTCGATCCGCTCGGCATGACGAGCCCCTGGTCGACGGTCTCGCCCACGGGCGTCGCCTGCGGCGGCTGGGGCATGAACATGACGACGCGCGACCTTGCGCGGTTCGGGCAGTTCCTCCTGCAGGAAGGGCGCTGGGACGGGCGGCAGCTGCTCTCGCGCGAGTGGGTGCGCCTCGCGACGGCGCGCCAGACCTGGTCGGGCGGCATCGTCGTCCAGGCCCAGACGATTGGCTCGGGCAGCGACTGGGGCCAGGGCTACGGCTTCCAGTTCTGGCGCTGCCGCCACGGGGCGTACCGCGCGGACGGCGCGGCGGGCCAGCTGACCGTCGTCTTCCCCGAGCAGGACGCCGTTGTCTCGGTCCATGCGGGCCTCGGCGACATGCAGCGCGAGCTGGACCTGATCTGGACGCATCTGCTGCCGGCGTTCGGCCCGGCGCCGCGCGCGGCGGACGCCGCCGCCGAGGCGCGGCTGCGCGCGAAGTGCGATTCCCTCGCGCTGCCGCTGGAGGGGAACGGGAACGCCGTCTTCGAGGGCTTCGACGCGGCATCCGTCGAGCCGGGTGCGGCGGGCTGGACGCTGGAGCGGAAGGACGGCCGCCGCCTCGCCGTCGGACGGGGAGCATGGGCCGTGACGCGCTGGACGTTCAATGACTCGAACGTCGAGCCGCTTTTCGCGAACTGCGGCACGCACGAGATCGCCGCCAACGGACGGCTGCTGCCGGACGGGTCGCTGTCCGTGACCTGGCAGTTCCTCGGCGGCATCCGCCACGGGCGGTTTTCGGTGCGCGGCGGAGAGCCCCGGGCATCGGGCGAGTAAGCCGGTCCGCGAGCCCCTCGGCACGCCTTGTCCCGCAGTCGGGCCAGTACCCGGATATGGTATAATCAGTGCGTATGAAGATTTCAGAAATTATCGCCGAAGGGCGGCCCAGCCTGTCCTTCGAGGTGTTCCCCCCGAAGCGGCGCGCGGCGTCCGGCGCGGCCGAGGAACGGGCGGCGATGGAGCGGACGAAGCGCGTCGTCCGCGAGATCGCCGCCGTGAACCCTGCGTTCGTCTCGGTCACCTACGGGGCCGCCGGTGGCACGACGGGCGCGAACACGTGCGAACTCGCGGCGTTCGTGCAGGATGCCTGCGGCGTGCCGGCGCTTGCGCACATGACGTGCATCGCCGCCGACCGCGCGAAGGTGGAGGATGAGGTGCGGGGCTTCCGAGCCGCCGGCATCGAGAACATTCTCTGTCTGCGCGGGGACTCTCCGCCCGACACGGAATTCCCCGGCGACCCCGCTTTCCGCCATGCGGTTGACCTCGTGCGGGCGCTGAAGGGCGAGGGCTTCTGTCTGGGCGGCGCGTGCTACCCGGAGGGGCATCCCGAGTGCGCGCATCTGGTGGACGACCTCGCGCACGTGAAGGAGAAGGCCGAGGCGGGGCTGGACTTCCTCACGACGCAGATGTTCTTCGACAACAATGTGCTTTTCCACTATCTTGCGCGTCTCCGGACGTCGGGCGTGACGGTTCCGGTGATCGCGGGCGTGATGCCCGTCACGAACGGCAGGCAGATCCGGCGCATCTGCGCGTTGTCGGGGACGTATCTGCCCCCGCGCTTCCGGGCGATTGTCGACCGCTTCGGCGACGACCCGGTCGCGATGCTGGACGCGGGCGTGGCGTATGCGACCGAGCAGATCGTCGATCTCTTCGCGAACGACGTCAACAACGTCCACGTCTACACGATGAACAAGCCGGAAGTCGCCGTCCGGATCATGCGGAACCTCCATGGCGTCGTCGGTCCCCGTTGACCGGCGCGGCCTCGGATCATGGATTGGGCCTATCCAGCGGCATTGGTGACGGGCGCGGCGCTTTCGGTCTCGGGCGCGGCGCTTCAGAGTGTCCTGCGCAATCCGCTGGCGGAGCCCTACCTGCTGGGCACGGTTGGCGGCGCGGCGTTCTTTGCCGCGTTGGCGACCAACCTCGGCCTTGTCGCGCTCGGCGCCTGGGTGTTGCCGACGGCGAGTTTCCTCGGTTCGTGCGCGTCGCTTGCGCTCGTCTGCCTTGTCGCGGCGTTTGCGGCGAAGGCGCGCGAGGCGGATGGCGCAACGCCGCTTTTGCTTTCGACGGGGAACGCCGTCGTGTTGGCCGGGTTCGTCACGGGGGGCTTCTTCGGCTCGCTCGACATGCTGGTCCTCTCCTACGCGAAGCCGGATGACTTCGCGGCGGTGTCGAAATGGCTCTACGGGTCGCTCAAGTCGGTTACGGGTGCGACGCTTGCACTCGGCGGCATCGCCTTCGCCTTCGCCTTCGCGGTCCTGTTTGCGCTCGCGCGTCGGCTGAATGTCATGGAACTCGGACGCGCCGAGGCGGAGGCCCTGGGCGTCAACACGCGCATGACGACGCTCCTTGTCCTCGGTGCGGTGTCGCTTGTCACGGCCGTCTCGGTCGCGCTCGCGGGGGCGATCGGCTTCATCGGGCTCGTCGTGCCGCATTTCGTCCGCCGCAAGGCGGGGCCGCGCCTCCAGCGCGTGTTCGTGCTGTCCGCGTTTGCGGGCGGGATCTTTCTCGTGCTGGCGGAGGCCCTCGGGCGTTTCCTGCCGGGCGACGTGCCCGTCGGGGTCGTCTGCGCGATTCTCGGCGCACCGTTTTTCCTGTGGCTGCTCGTGTCCCGCCGCAACGGCGAGGGTTGGGATGTCTAGCGTATCTGCCGATAAGATGGAGAGTGCGAAGGGGCCGAGGTGCGGGTGAGCCGTTCCGCCGGTTGGGGTGTCGCATGTTGGTTTTTGACTGGAAGAGACGGGCGTTGCTGTTCATGTTCGGCGTGGCCGTTGCCGGACTGGGCGTCGCGCTGTCCACGCAGGCGGGGCTGGGCGCGACGCCCATCTCCAGCGTGCCGTGGGTGTTGACGCGCGTGACGCCGCTTTCGTATGGCACGCTGACGCTTCTGATGAACCTTCTCTTCGTCTTCGGGCAGATTGTGGTCCTGCGGCGGCGATTCGCGCCGTTCCAGCTGCTGCAGGTTCCGGCGACGGCGCTCTTCGGCGTGTGCATCGACGGGGGGATGGCGCTGACGCGGCCGTGGGTGACGGCGGTCTATCCCCTGCAGGTCCTGATGCTGGTCGGTGGGGCGTCTCTCCTGGCGGTCGGCATCGTCTGCCAGGTCCATTCGGATTTCCTGTGCGTGCCGGGCGATGCGTTGGTGAAGACGGTTGCGCAGACGTTCAGGCTTCGCCTGGCGCGGGTCAAGACGTGCTTCGACGCCACGCTCGTCCTGTCGGCCCTCGCGGTGTCGTACGCGCTGCTGCACCGCGTCGAGGGCGTCCGCGAAGGAACCGTCCTGGGCGTCTTCCTCGTCGGGTGGTTCGTCGGATTGGCCCTGCCGCGTCTGCGCGGCCTCCGCAAGAGCTGCTACCACTGGGTGGCGACATAGGTTCTTCAAGCTGCGAATGGACGCGACGGAGCGCGCCCCTCCCGCAGGGGCCAAGCCGATGGGGCCGTCCGGTCCCGGGCTAGAACCTAAAACCTAACACCTAATTTGTTGCGGCATCTATAAGCTCGGCCAATCAGTCCGGAATTTGATATAATCCACTACGTTGTTCGGCGGGAACGTCGGATTGACCGTTGATCTTTGATATCGGCGGCACGCGCCTTCAAGGAGTCTGCCGCCATCATCAAATGTGCGCAAGCGCATTTTTTGCTTCTCTGGAAACCGCTAACTTTCAAGATGTGAAGCGAAGAATGTGGCTGCGCAGGCCTGCATACAGGGGGCATTTCACGCCCTCTCTCAGTATGCCCGCTCTGCGTGCCCGTTCTTTGGTATTTCACATCGGGCTCTTAGCGGTGCCTTCCAGAGAGATATCTTGAACGAGGCACGCGCTATTTTGTCGCCGCACGTCCCCGTTTTTCGAACAGGGCGGCGAGGAACGAGCGGGCGATGGCACGGATTTTCGACAACGCGGATGAGAAGTTTGAGGAAGGGCTGCACGCGATCCTGACGAATGCCGGGGTCGAGCGGGCTGACTTCTGCACGGGCTACTTCAATCTGCGCGGCTGGAAGAAGGTCGCGGCGGATGTGGAAGACCTCCCTGGCGGTGAGGTCTTCGAGATGGACGGGAAGGGCGGCGAATCGTCCGTTCGCCGCATCTGCCGGCTCCTTGTCGGCATGCATCGTCCGCCGACGGAGATCATCCGCGAGATGTACGGGCTTGACCGTTCACCCGTCGATTCCGAACGTGTCCGAAAATGGCGGCGGCAGGTCGCGAACGATTTCCGCCGCCAGCTGACGCTTGGCGTTCCGACGGCGGCGGACGAGCAGACCTTGCGGACGCTTCGGCGGCAGTTGGGCGAGGGCAAGGTGTGCGTGAAGCTCCATCTGCGGCATCCGCTCCATGCGAAACTCTATCTGGCCTACCGTCCGACGGACACCTCGAACCCGGTCATGTCCATCATGGGGTCGAGTAATCTCACGCTCGGAGGCCTTTCCCGAAACGGCGAGCTGGATGCGGAGTTCGGGGACTACCATGACAATCAGCGTTATGCCGCGTGGTTCGATGAACGCTGGAATGACCGCTTCTCCATCGATATCACCGCCGACCTCATGGCCGCTTTGGATGCGTGTTGGGCGTCCGAGAACGGGCCGTCTCCCTACGAGGTCTACCTGAAGATCATGTATCACCTCAGCCGCGAGGCGCGGCAGGGCGTCTCGGAATACCATCTGCCCGCGCCGTTCGACACGGAACTTTTCGACTTCCAGAAGACGGCGGTGAAATTGGCGGTTCGGCATCTCGAGAAGCGCGGCGGCGCGATGATCGGCGACGTCGTGGGCCTCGGCAAGACGATCACGGCCTGTGCCGTCGCGAAGTTCTATGAGGAGACGCTGGGCGCTTCGACGCTCGTCATCTGTCCGCCGAATCTGACCGAAATGTGGAAAGAGTATGCGCGGCGGTATGACCTCAAGATGGGCGTAAAGTCAATTGCCGAGAGGTTCGACCCGCACCGCGAACGCTACTACCGGCTCGTCATCGTCGATGAAAGCCACAACTTGCGGAACGGCACGGGACAGCGGTATGCCGCGATCAAGGATTTGCTGGAATACCAGGACAACAAGGTACTCCTCCTCACGGCGACGCCCTACAACAAGGATTTCACGGATCTCGCCAATCAGCTGCGGCTCTTCGTCGATGCCGACGAGGATCTTGGCATCCGTCCCGAGCGGCAGATTGAGGCGGAGGGCGGCGAGCAGGCCTTCGCCGTCAAGCACAGCGAAACGCCGCTCTCCTCGATCGGGGCCTTCGAGGCGAGCGTCCAGACGGACGACTGGCGCGACCTGATGAAGCTCTACCTCGTGCGCCGGACGCGCACCTTCATCCGGCGCAACTATGCCGCGCGGGATGCGGAATCCGGGCGCGTCTACCTTGAAATGCACGACGGGACGCGCAACTACTTCCCGGACCGCGTTCCAAGGACGCTCGTCTTCAAGACCGCCCCCGGCGACATGTTCGAGCGTCTCTATGGCGACGAGGTGGTCGAGGCGATGGGCGGTCTTGCCCTGCCGCGCTACGGCTTGCTGAAGTACATCGACGAATGCGCCTATGCGGATGCCACGGGAGCGGAGAAGGACGTCCTGAAGAACCTTTCCCGTGCCGGACGGCGGATGATGGGCTTCTGCCGAAGCGGATTCTACAAGCGGATGGATTCGAGCGGACTTGCCTTCCTGATGACGCTCCACCGCCACGCCGTGCGCAACGCGGTCTATCTTTACGCGCTGAAGAACGGGCTCGATCTCCCGCTGGGCGCCGGAACGGAAATCGGCGACTGCTACGAGGAAGAGGAATCGTCGGAGCCTACGCCACTTGCGTTCTCCGTCGATCCGAAGGACTACGCAGAGTGGGGCAGGGCGACCTATGCAAAGATTGTCGAGGAGAACCCTCCGGGGCGCAAGGCGTCGGTGAAATGGATCTCGCCGCGCTTCTTCAGGCGGTCGCTTGCCGGGGCCCTCCAGAAGGACAACGGGATCATCCTCGGCATCTTGGCGAAGTGCCGCGTGTGGAATCCCGCCGAGGACGAGAAGCTGAATGCGCTGGCAGACCTCGTGACGCACCGGCACGGGAACGACAAGGTTCTCGTCTTTACGCAGTATTCCGATACGGCCCGCTACCTTGCGGCGCAACTTGCGAAACGCGGCGTCGCGCACGTGGATCTGGTGGATGGCGGCACGAACGACGTGGTGGAGCGCGTGAAACGCTTTTCGCCGGTCTCGAACCATGTGCCGCTTCCCCTTCCGCCGGAGAGGCAGACGCGGGTGCTGGTCGCCACGGACGCGCTGTCAGAAGGCCAGAACCTGCAGGACGGGCACATTGTCGTCAACTACGACCTGCCATGGGCCATCATCCGCCTCATCCAGCGCGCGGGGCGCGTCGATCGCATCGGGCAGAGGTCCGAGAAGGTCTACTGCTATTCCTTCTTCCCGCAGGAGGGCATCGACAAGGCGATCAACCTCCGCAAGAAGCTCAACGACCGCATCAACGCGAATGCCGAGACGGTCGGTTCGGACGAGGTCTTCTTCGAGGGCAACATCCAGAACCTGAAGGACATCTTCAACGAGAAGGCGGGCATTCTCGACGAGGCGGACGACGGCGAGGTCGATCTCGCCTCGCAGGCCTATCAGGTGTGGGAAGCGGCGACGAAGGGCAGCCCGGCCCTCCGCGAACGCATACAGGGCCTGGCGGACGTCGTCTACGCGACGAAGCCGCGCGGGGATGAGCCGCAGGGCGTCATCACCTATGCCCGGACGCGGAACGACAGCGACGTGCTGACGTGGCTCGACGCGGCGGGGCGTGTCGTCTCGAAGTCCCCGACGCGCATCTTCAAGGCCCTTGCCTGTGAGGCGCAGACGCCGCGCCTCCCGCCGCTCCCGAACCACCACGAGCTGGTCGCGCAGGCGCTGCGCGATCTGCAGAACGCCTCGAACGCCGGCATGGGCGTATTGGGGACGCATGCCTCGACCAAGTACAGGGTCTTCGCGATCCTTTCCGCGCGTCTCAAGGAGAATCCGATGCCGCTTCTCGAACAGAACCTCAAGGCGGCCGTCGATCTCGTCTACGCCTATCCGATGAAGGAGGCGGCGAAGCACGAACTTGGGCGCATGCTCCAGAAGCGCGTGCCGGCGGAGGACATCATCCAGACCGTGCTGGAACTACAGCGCAACGGCGACCTCTGCCTTGTGCCGGAGGATGACGGCGAATCGCCCGCCTCCGCCCGCATCATCTGTTCAATGGGACTTTCCCGGGAGAAGTAGGACATGACACGAAACGAATTCCTCGGCTGTCTTCGGGCGGGCGACTTTACGCGCCTCTTCATCGAGTGCGGCTGGGACAATCCCACGACGCGCCACCCGGTTCCGCTTGAGGCGAACGGGCAACCCTACGTCCTTTCGGAAGTGGCGCAGAAGAGGGGCTTTCGCGTGTATGTCTGCGTAGGCGAGACGATTCCCGATTCGGCGGTTCGCCGTGCGCTTGACGCAAAGCTCGGAAAGTTGAGCCACGACAATTTCGTCATCTACCGGGCGACGGGAGCGGGAGAGGATTTCCACCACCTGTGGTCGATTCCCGTGCGGAGCGTCGACCGCCGCCACCTCGTCACGGTCGAATACCAGACGGAAGACCAGGCGGCCTTTCTCCTGGAGAAGGTCAACGACATCTCCTTCGGGTTCGATGCGGATGAGGGCGTATCCATCGTGGACGTGGTGAATCGCGTGAACGCCGCGTTTCTGGTGAACGCCGACAAGGTGACGAAGGACTTCTATCGCGGTTTCCGTGTCCAGCACAAGGCGTTTGTGGCGGGCATCGAGAATCTGCCCGAAGAGGGCGACCGCGAATGGTATGCCTCGGTCATGCTGAACCGTCTCATGTTCTGCTACTTCATCCAGAAGAAGGGCTTCCTCGACAGCGACACGGACTATCTCGGCAAGAGGTTGGCGGACGTTCAGGCACAACGCGGCAAGACCTCGTTCTATGCGTCGTTCTACAAGGGCTTCCTGAAACAGCTCTTCGGAGAAGGGCTGAACGCGCCGGCGAACACGCGCTCCGCCGCGTTCAGGAAGAAGTACGGCATCATCCCCTACCTGAATGGCGGCATGTTCGCGAAGCACGAGATCGAGGAGAAGAACCCCGATCTCGACATCCCCGATGCCGTCTTCGAGAACCTTTTCAGGTTCTTCGACCAATGGCGGTGGCACCTCGACAGCCGTCTCACGGCGACGGGACGCGACATCAACCCCGACGTCCTCGGCTACATCTTCGAGCAGTACATCAACGACCGTGCGCAGATGGGGGCCTACTACACGAAGGAGGACATCACCGAGTACATCGGACGCAACTGCATCGTGCCGTATCTCTTCGAGGCGGTGAAGAAGGCGGACGCGAAGCCGTTCGCGGCGGACGGTCCTGTGTGGCGGATTCTGAAGGACAATCCCGACCGCTACATCTTCGCGGCCGTCCGCAAGGGCGCGGAACTGCCCCTGCCGCCCGAAATCGAGAAAGGCGTGGATACGGCGAAGCCCGATCTCCGCAAGCGACGGGAGGAGTGGAACCGTCCGACGCCCGAAAAGTACGCGCTTCCGACGGAAATCTGGCGCGAGACGGTGGCGCGGCGGCAGAGGCATGCGGAAATCAGGGCGAAGATCGAGGAGGGAGAGATTGCCGACATCCACGACATCATCACCTACAATCTCGACATCCGCCTGTTCGCCGAGGACGTCATCCGCAAAAGCAATGATTCACGTTTCATCCTCCATTTCTACAACGCCCTGCGCGAGGTGACGGTTCTCGATCCGACCTGCGGATCGGGGGCGTTCCTCTTCGCCGCGCTCAACATCCTTGAACCGCTCTACGAGGCGTGTCTCGACCGCATGGAGGAGATGAACGCGGCGAATCCGAATCTCTTCAAGGCGGAACTGGAGGAGATTGCGGGCAAGTTCCGCTCGAACCGCAAGTATTTCGTCTACAAGAACATCATCCTGCGCAACCTCTACGGCGTGGACATCATGCACGAGGCGACGGAGATCGCCCGTCTGCGGCTCTTCCTCAAGATGGTGGCCGTCTTGGACGTGGACCGCCACGACCCGAACCTCGGGCTCGACCCGCTCCCCGACATCGACTTCAACATCCGCTGCGGCAACACGCTCGTCGGCTATGCGACGGAGAAGGAGATACAGGACGGCCTCGTCAACGGCGACATGTTCGCCTACGTCGAACTCAAGAAGAGGATCGAGGACGAGATGACCAAGGCGTCCGCCGCGTTCGACTACTTCCGCCGCGAACAGCTCAACCTACTCGGCTCGCACGCCGACCTTATCAAGGCCAAGAGGGAGATCAACCAACGCCTCGCGACCATTCGCGTCCTCCTCGACCGGCAGCTCTACGCGACGAACGGCGGCGGCAAAACCTATGACCAATGGCACAAAGATACCCAGCCATTCCACTGGTACACCGAGTTCTACCCCGTCATGGCCCAGCGCGGCGGCTTCGACGTCATCATCGGCAACCCGCCGTATGTTAAAGTATCTGTTGCAGAGGAACGTTATCGGATTCCTAATTTCGTAACAAAAGAATGCGCGAATCTTTATGCGTGCGTGGCCGAACGATGTTATTCTCTGTCGAGGACAGTCTCAAAAGTTGGAATGATTGTTCAATTGCCCATAGTTTGTACCGATGGTATGCGCAAGATACAAGAAATTCTTGGCATGAGAAGGTGTTGGTTTTTGACATTTGATGATAGGCCAGGCAAACTGTTTGATGACCTAACCCACATTAGATGTACGATATTTCTGACAGGAGAGGGTTATGGGCTTCAGGCAACAAAATACAACAGATGGTATTCGAATGCAAGAGAGTCATTGTTTGCGAATATGGCATTTTCTTCTGTTAAACTCAGTGGAAACATATCTTCAATTCCGAAAATAGGAGCTATAATTCTCAGAACTATAAGTAATAAGATGGCAAAGAAACTCTTGCTCGCCCATTTCATGGCTGGTCGATATAATCTGTATTATCACAATGCTCCCCAATACTTTATTCGAGTAACAAAAGACCGACCTTATTTTTGGAATGAAAAAGATGGGGAGAAACAGTCAGTTTCCATTAAGACGTGCTTGTTCAATGATAAAGACAACAGGGATGTTGGTTGTGCTGTGTTAAACAGTTCGTTGTTCTACGTTTGGTTTGTCATGCTGTCTGATTGTAGGCATTTGAATGTACGGGAGATTGAAAACTTTCCATTTGACTTTGATCTATTGCCTTGTGCCGACAAGAAAGATTTGATTAGTTTATCGGATGAATTGATGGCGGATTATGAGATACACAAGATTCGTAAGGCTACATACTACAAGACGACGGGAAAGGTAGTTTATGATGAATATTATCCCAAATATTCAAAACCCATCATCGACAAGATAGATGAACTTCTTGCCAAACACTATGGCTTTACCGAAGAAGAACTCGACTTCATCATCAATTACGACATCAAGTACCGCATGGGAGATGAATTGAATAAAAATGATTAGTTTTATCGTCATAATTTGGATGATGGCGACGGTGATGGATTAGTTTGGTCGGGGAACCATATTCCTTCCCTCCCTTCATGGTACTTTCACCCGAACGGAACCACGATATGTTATAATTCCTTTCGACAGAGGTATGTGCTAATTTGGGTTGGCACATATACCCACTAGTTTATTGGAGGCTTGACATGAATGACGCTTTTCGCCTAATTTCAATGTATGTTGGAGACTTTGATTGTCTGAAGAAGCAGATGATCAATTTCTGTTCCGACTATACGATAAATATTGTCAGAAATGGAAATCAAAAGAGAAAATATTTACGTTTGGCTGTGCAGTATGAACAGTCCCTGCCCAATGATTTCTTTTCTTTAAATGAGGGTAATGAGAGGGCCGGCTGTGTTAAGTCGGTGGCGGCTATTATCGGGAAGAATGGTGCAGGAAAGACTACTTTGGCGAGATTGCTTTGTAATCTATCTTCTTCTGATGAACGAAAGCCCCAATGGACGGTCGTTCTGATTTATGAACTTAATGGCAAGCTCAAGGCCTATTCGACATCTCAACAAGTTGAGATTAATGCAGGGACTGTAGAATGCGAGGTGGATCCTCATTTTAACTGGCCATATCGATTCTTCTACTATTCTCCTCACTTCACTACTGAACAACTTGATGTCTACACAATAGGATACCATGCAAGCCGCCAAACTCATGAAAATGGCGAGTCTGTTTCTGATATTTCCACAACAGGGCTGATGATACATCCAGAGGGCAACTCTGAATTGTTACTTCAAGGACGCAATTCTCAATCCTCTATTTTTGATGTAGATGAGAAAGTCAGGCTGTTTGAGTTTCTTGCGCGCTACCACGAGAAGTATGACGGGGCTCTTGCAGAAGCGAGAAGATTGCCTCGAAAGAATCGAGGAGGGCGTTTGCGAGATCCATTGTGTAGATTCAATATACCTCAACCTGACGCGATTTCTATTGGAGTCCATACGGAGGGATTGTTTGCTGCTATCCGAGACATGTCCGAGAAAGTGGAGTCGTGTAAACGAGACGAAACGGGTGTTCAAAAACAGATTTTTGCTATGAAATCCTCTCCTGGCGAACTAAGGGATCCTGTCGGAGAGTATCTGCGCACATTGATAGAACCGTTTGAGCAATTTAGGAAGAGTCAGAGTAGATACGGATTGATTGTAAATGTTTTCATGTCCTATGCGGCACGTTACATTCAAGAATGTGGTTTGTTTAATCCATCCTTCCCAAACGAATTGCTCCGGCGAGGTTTCTTGTCGGCCCTTAAGAAATTTATCAACAGCGGAGATTGGTCGAGTGAAGAGAAGATAAAACGATTCTTGGAAGAGAATCCTCCTCCTCAGAGACCGGCTGCTGACGGTTCAGAAGGTATTTTAGGAAAAAATTCTCTTCTTGAGTTGATAGGACTTTTACAAGTGTTCCGAATTCGTAGCGATGAACAGAAGAACAGTAGTCGACCGACAGTGAGGTTTGATGGAATTCATGTCGTATTGCTGTGCCGATTGGACGATGACACTACACTAAAAGATGTTTGTCGCCTCGTGAAGTTGCACGGACTTTCGAGGGAAATATCGTCATTCATGAAGTTTGATGTCTTACCACATATGTCATCTGGCGAGATGTGTTTTCTATCGTTGTTTTCGCGATTGTATCATTTTGTTGGAAAGGTTCCGGATGATGAGAATGTTGTTGTTTTTCTTGATGAAGCAGAAACAACCCTCCATCCCGAATGGCAACGCTGTTTAGTTGCTTATTGCATTCGTTTTTTTGAAGTGTTTCTTCCATCGAAGAGATACCAGTTAATCTTTGCTTCACATTCGCCAATGTTATTGTCGGATATCCCTAAGGGAAACGTTTGCTGTCTTGACCGAGATAAGAAAGGACACTGTCATGTTAGGAGGATAGCTGCTGACAATACATTTGCCGCAAACATATATGATCTTTATGCCACATCGTATTTTTTGACAGGTGGGCCAATAGGTGATTTTGCGCGTTCAAAAATACAGAATCTTCAGAACCAAGAAGATGAAAAGATTGTGAATCTCGTTGGTGATGAGTTGCTTAAACGACTCTTGCAGAGGAAGGCCGGTGTATGCGACAAGTAAAAATACCTCGAAAGGTACTCGTGAAACACAAAAAAGCGTTTGAGGATTATGTGGAACGGAAGCTCGATGTGTTGATGGAGGACTATTCCAAAGATAGCGCGTACATGGCTTATCTTTCATGTCTAAAGGTCAATCCAAGGACAAAGCGACGGAAGTCTATTGTCTTCTGCAAAGTTAAAGAACTTGCGCAGATTGTTAAGTCTGTGGTTGCCGTAAAAGAAAAATATGGAACAATAGATTGGAAGCCGTTAGAAGATGATTTGAAGAAATTGTTCAATTATTCATATCGTTTTGTTTGTGGGAATAACAGTAGAAAGTGGGACACAGGGCAATACATCAAGAGCATGATAGATAGTGGTGTCGGGTATTGCCCATACTGCAATAGCCATCCGTTAGAAGCATACCCAACAAAAAGAGGGAAAACACACAAAGGGCCACTTGATCATTTTTTCGACAAGAGCACATATCCCTTCCTTGCTTTATCCATTTACAATTTAATACCCGTTTGTGATCAGTGTAATCATGAGAAATGGACAAAGCCTACAACGTTGGATACCCATAGTAATCCTTTTTACGATGATTATCATGAGCTTGTTTCTTTCTCAGTTACAGACAAGCCGCTTGCTGCCCTTTATGATGAGCAAGAGCCGCTTACGATTGATTTGTGTTCTTTAAAAAAGCGACGCTCATGTGCTGCTACGCAGTTAACCGATGATCTAGAACTAATAAACCGTTATAATGCAGGTGAGGGTGGTAGAATCGCTCGTGAGGCATGCAAGAAGGGAGTTCGATATCGGAAGTGGACAATAAAAGATTATCTGTCCCTTGCCGGCAAAAAAGGAATATCTTTATGTGATGTGTGTTCAGAAGAATTTGGAGTGAGACCAGACGGTTCTGATATTAATTGCAGACCCTATGGCAAACTACGAAATGATTTAATGCCAGAGAATGTCAAGAGAATGTGTGCAAATTCATGACACTTGTCAGGTTCGTTGTGTTTTCATAAGAGAAACGAAAACGTTGCCCGTAGAAATATTGAATTGAAGAGGATTAATGATGATGGCCTTTGGCAACACGTCCCTATTAAAGCGTGAGAAAATCGGCTTTCTTGTGTCGCGGCGTGTGCCGCCGGAGGCGGTGATGCGGTGTCTCGACTGGGCGACGCGGATGCGCGACGAAGGGGTGTGCGTGATGAGCGGGTTTCAGAGTCCGTTGGAGAAGGAAGTCCTCAACATCCTCTTGAAGGGAACTTCGCCCCTCATTCTCGTCCTGGCGCGGCGGATGTGGGACGAACGGCACATTCCCACGCTCTTCCGCAAGCCGCTTGCCGAGGGGCGGCTTCTCGTCGTTTCGCCCGTCTCGCAGTCCATTCGCCGCGTCGACGCCCGCTCCATCCGCATCGATTGACGCATCCGTTCCAGGTCGTCCCCGGCGTCTATGGGGTGACGTTTTTCGCTTTTCTTCTTCGATCCCTCACGGCCTTCCTCTCTTCTTTGCTGATCCGGTAGATATTACCATTTTCGCGGCGAAAATAATTTGTCCCAGCGTTGGCTTTGTTGTCCCAAATATGCTATAATACTCGCGTCTTTTGGGGTAATAGTCTCATGAAGAAAAAAAGTATCTTAAATTTGATCCGATGCCATGTCGAAAACAACGACGTGGGATTCAGATCGGAGGCGCGAGAAATCGCCCGCGAACTTGATTCGTTGGGTGATACACAACTCGCGGCCTATGTCATGTCGTTGCTTTCGACCAACAATGTTTTCGTTCCGCAGGCCAACGATGAGGTCGACTGTAGATCGCCTTTTCTTGACAAGGTTTCCAAGGCGGCTGACATACTCCTGCTGCCTGACGCGATCACCAAAGATATCCTTGGCATTGTCAATGCCGTCAAAAAAAACATAGGCACGAACAAGTTCCTCTTTCAGGGAAGTCCAGGCACGGGAAAGACGCAAGCCGCTATTCAAGTCGCCCGACTTCTTGGACGCGAACTCTTTCAGGTGAACGAATCGGCATTGATTGACAGCAAGTTGGGGCAGACGCAGAAGAATATCGCCGCCGTGTTTCATTCAATTGCGTCCATATCGAATCCGAGCAAGGTTGTCGTACTTTTTGATGAATTGGATGCCATTGCCTTGGATCGGACGAATTCAAATGATCTTCGTGAAATGGGGCGGGCGACGACTGAAGTGCTGAAGGGGTTGGACAATCTTCCCAATGAGGTCGTTTTGATTGCCACGACAAACCTTTACAAGCATTTCGATGGTGCGCTCACGCGACGGTTCGATTATGTGGTTGATTTCAATCGCTATGGCAATGATGATCTTTGCGATATAGCGGAGAAATTGCTCGACAGGTATCTCGAACGGGTAAAACTCGCTGGACGTGACGTGCGGCTGTTCCGAAAGATTCTTAAACAGTGCAAGAAGCTGCCGCTACCGGGTGATCTTCAGAACATCGTAAAAACAGCCGTTGCTTTCAGCGACCCCGAAAACGGCTTTGACTATATGCGGCGGCTGTATTCGGATCTCTGCGGCGTTGAGCCGGTTGATACGAAGGAATTGCAGAAGCAAGGGTTCACGGTACGCGAGATTAGCGTGTTGACCGGACAATCGAAAAGCGGCGTTGGCCGCGAACTTCAAGGGTGAGGCATAGATGAATGAGCTGATCCAACTGCGTGGTGAACTGAAGTCTCGAAAGAATCCCGCAACGCCAAAAGGCCCGCAGTTTCCCGGTGATTTTCGCCTCGCTGGTGAGCGTGTAAAGAGAGTGCTGAGCCAGCTTTGCGAAGTCCTTGCCTTCTTTAAGGCGGATCGACGGGCGGGCGGTGCCCTTGTCAATGTTCACTATCAGCGGATTGTGCCTAAAAGCGGACGCATACAAGCAATTCTTTCTGGCTCGACACAAACCTCGGATGAATCGATTCGAGGTTCTCGGTTTGAGCGGTTTACAGATGGCGATGGACGCGAAATAACGGCTCACGTTTTCACGCATTTTGTGTCTCTTGTCACACTTCAGCGTTCGGTTGACTTGCTCAATCGCGTGGATGAAATCATCGAACATTCGTTTTCCGGTTGTATTGACCATGCATCGTTGCAAAAGGTAAAGGCGGGGACTTTGGATCGGGAACATCCGCATTTTAAGACACAATTCTTAAAGGCGATCCATGACGTCTTGATCATCCGTAAGATCGAGGTTGCTCATAGTCAAGTCCATGCGGATCAGACATCATTGGTTTCGCTTTATAAAACTGGGATTGATCCTCGGACTTTGCTTGCAAGATACGGCATTGAAGTCAAGCCGAGTGCGATCCTAGACGATGGAATGGTTCAGCTTGACGTAAAGCAGCTTAACGCCTTGAACGACAATGCCCCTTATCTGATCGCAATGAGCGTTCACGATCTCTGCAAGATGCCTGTCAAGGAAACGGTAGATTCACTCGATCCGTTTACGTTTCCAGACATACCAACACCACGCAGTGAGCCAACCATTGGTGTCATCGATACGCTTTTTGACGAAGATGCCTATTTCAAGGATTGGGTTAAGACCGAATCACGCTTGCCCAAAGACATCCCCGTGACGTTGCGAGACAAGTGGCATGGCACGGAGGTTTGCTCAATTATCGTGGATGGCCCAACGCTGAATCCGAAACTTAACGATGGTTGTGGACGGTTTCGAGTGCGGCACTTTGGCGTTGCGACGGCAGGTCGTTTCAGCTCGTTTGAGGTCATCCGTCAGATTCGTCAGATCGTCAGCGAAAATCAGGATATCCACGTTTGGAATCTCTCGCTCGGTTCGGTCATGGAGATCAATCCGAATGCGATTTCGCCCCAGGCCGCCGCTCTCGACGAAATCCAACGCATGTATGACGTGCTATTTGTCGTCGCGGGAACCAATGTCCCCAAAGAAGCAGACGGTCGGTCGGATATGCTGTTGGGCGCACCGGCGGATTCGCTGAATTCTTTGGTGGTCAACGCCGTAGACATGGAAGGCAACCCTGCGAGCTACACGCGGATCGGCCCGGTTCTGTCGTTCTTTTACAAGCCTGACATTTGCTATTACGGCGGTGATGGCGAAGACCGTGAAATGGGGATGTGTGTTTGTAATGGTTGTCGCAAGGTCTACACGGACGGCACTTCGTTTGCCGCCCCGTGGATTGCCCGCAAAATGGCCTATCTCATAGATGTCATGCACATCAAGCGTGAAATTGCCAAGGCATTGGTGATTGACGCGGCGGCTTCGTGGAACAACAGGACACGAGACGAAATGCTGCGCAAGGGCTATGGCCTCGTTCCGAAGGACATCCAGCAAATCGTGAATTGTCCGGATGATGAGATCAAGTTCGTGATTACCGCCACGGCCGAACAATGGGAAACGTACAATTATCGTCTGCCCGTTCCCGTTGTAGAGGGCAAGCATCCGTATTTTGCCCGCGCAACGCTGGTCTATTTTCCGAGTTGCGATCGCAACCAAGGTGTTGATTACACGATTACGGAAATGGACGTGTACATTGGCCCGGTCGGAGAAAAGAATGGCAAGCCGCATGTCCGAGCAATCAACAACAACAAGCAATGCGACGACGGAGCGCAGGGTACGCTTGAAGAGACGGCTCGATCCATGTTCCGCAAGTGGGACAACGTCAAGCACATAGCAGAGGAACTCAATCCGCGCTCCAAACCGCGCAAGCCCGGGGGCTCACAGATGTGGGGCGTCCGCGTCGTTACGAAAGACAGGCGAAACGATGGCAGCCGCGATGCGCTGGCCTTTGGCCTTGTCGTGACACTCAAGGAGATGAAAGGCGTAAACCGCTTCGATGATTTTGTTCAGGCGTGTGAGCAGAAAGGATGGTTCGTGGATCGAATCACCATCAGTAATCAGCTTGAAATTTTCAATCAGGCAGAAAGCGAGATTGAGGTCGAATGAACATCATCGGGGAACGGCTTTTAACATTATTGTCATAGGCATAAAAAGTGTCAGACCCCAGTGCATAAGATGGGTGCATATGATTCGCCACAATCCGTTCGCTGTGTCGATGTCCGTTCGGAAACCCTGCGAAACCACTACATCCTCAACCATGCCGACAAACTTTTCCTCGGCGCGCTCGATCCAAATGGTTCGCTGAGGGACCTCTCTCCACTGCCACCGCATTTATATAGTGCCTGCCCATCAAAGGCCTGTTTCCGGCGCGGGCGTGGACTTTCGCCGCGCGCCCGCCGCCTCGCGAGGGCCTGAAAGTGCGGGG
>OIZT01000471.1_pt1 | contig 25013 bp, 22 predicted proteins | sample 1588611 | NCBI WGS metagenome assembly OIZT01 (sample SAMN03283278) | human gut metagenome | biome: human-associated habitat; material: feces | host: Homo sapiens | place: Peru | collected 2012
GGATGAGGGAGAAAAACCCTCTCATCATCCCGGAGCGCCCGGTATCCCAAGCCCCCGCCGGAGGAAGCCTTCCCCTACGGGGAAGGTGGACCGGGCGCAGCCCGGGCCGGATGAGGGGGACCTAGCCCTCCCAAAGAACTGGGCCAAGATGGATGGGAGAGATCCATCAGTCAGCCTAGAGCCGACAGCTCCCTTTACGCAAGGGTATCGTCCGCAGTCGGAGATGTTCATCGGAACTCGTTTGTTTTCTGTAGCTGGGCACCCCTCATCCGTCAGGGCTTACGCCCTGCCACCTTCCCCGTAGGGGAAGGCTGCCTCCGGCGGGGGCCTGGGATGACGGGGGGATCCGGAAGAGCGGAGGGCCCCCACCTTTCAAAAAAATAAAAATTCCCCCACCTCTTTACATTTCAGAAAACTCTGCTATTCTGGAAGAAAGAGGTGGGGGATATGCAGTTGCCAAGAAACGGAAAACTCACAAAAAACGCGCAGAATCTCCGGCGAAATATGACCAAAGAGGAGCGCCATCTGTGGTATGATTTCTTCAAACAGATGTCCATTCCGGTCAATCGTCAAAAGGTCATTGGCCATTATATAGCGGATTTTTATTGTGACTGCGCAAAGGTTGTTGTGGAGCTGGATGGCACGCAGCATTATGAAGATGAGGGGGCGGCGCATGACCGCCAGCGGGACAGCTACCTGGAGAGCCTTGGTATTCAAGTCCTTCGGTACTCCAATGCCGATATCCATAGAAATTTCAGAGGGGTTTGTGAGCATATTATTGGGGTGCTGGAAGAACGGTCCGGGTTGAAGGTTCGCTTTCAAGCGTGATGAAAAAAGGAGACAGCTTTTGACTGGGCTGTCTCCTTCAAACTTGAAATTTGGCGGAGCCGAAGTCGAACAGCCCCCGCCGGAGGCCGCCTTCCCCTACGCTTAAGGTGGACCGGGCGCAGCCCGGGACGGATGAGGGGGGACCCAGCCCTCCCGAAAAACCGGGCCAGATGAATGGGCGTTGCCTGGTCGATCCCTCAGTCAGCCTGGGGCTGACAGCTCCCTTTACGCAAGGGAGCCTTTGTACCGTCCGCGGTCGGAAATGTTTATCGGAGCTCGTCTGTTTTCTGTAGCTGGGGGCCCCTCATCCGTCAGGGCTTACGCCCTGCCACCTTCCCCGTAGGGGAAGGCGACCTCCGGCGGGGGTTTTGGGTGACGGGGGACTCCGGGAGGGTTGGAGGTTTTTTCCCCTCATCCGTCAGGGCTTCGCCGAGCCACCTTCCCCGCGGGGGAAGGCATCCTCCGGCGGGGGCCTGGGGTGACGGGGACTCCGGGAGAATCGGCAGGGGCTGCGTTCCTTTGGCCCTCCGATAAAAATCCCACCGGAAAGGGGAAAGCCTTTTCGGTGGGACAAGTTCTTACTTCTCCGCGAACAGCGGGGTGGACAGGTAGCGGTCGCCGGTGTCGGGGAGGAGGACCACGATGTTCTTGCCCTTGTTCTCCGGGCGCTTGGCCAGCTCCAGGGCGGCCCAGACGGCGGCACCGGAGGAGATGCCCACCAGCACGCCCTCGCTCTTGCCGATGCGCTTGCCAGTGGCGAAAGCGTCCTCATTGGTCACGGGGATGACCTCATCGTAGACCTTGGTGTTCAGCACCTTGGGAACGAAGCCGGCGCCGATGCCCTGGATCTTGTGTGGGCCGGCAACGCCGGTAGACAGGACCGCGGAGCTGGCGGGCTCGACTGCCACGATCTTGACCCCGGGCTTCTTGCTCTTCAGGTACTCCCCTACGCCGGTGACGGTGCCGCCGGTGCCTACACCGGCCACGAAGATATCCACTTCGCCGTCGGTATCCTCATAGATCTCCGGGCCGGTGGTCTCAAAGTGGGCCTTGGGGTTGGCGGGATTCACGAACTGGCCGGGGATGAAGCTGCCGGGGATCTGGGCGGCCAGCTCGTCGGCCTTGGCAATGGCACCCTTCATGCCCTTGGCACCCTCGCTGAGGACCAGCTCCGCGCCGTAGGCCTTGATGAGCTGCCGACGCTCTACGCTCATGGTGTCCGGCATGACGATGATCAGCTTGTAGCCCCGGGCGGCAGCCACGGAGGCCAGGCCGATGCCGGTATTGCCGGAGGTAGGCTCGATGAGGGTAGCGCCGGGCTTCAGGGCGCCGGACTTCTCGGCCTCGTCAATGATGGACTTGGCGATCCGGTCCTTCACAGAACCGGCGGGGTTGAAGTACTCCAGCTTGGCCAGGATCCTGGCCTCCAGCTTCTCTTCCTTCTCGATATGGGTCAGCTCCAGCAGGGGGGTCTTTCCGATGAGCTGGTCAGCAGAGGTATAGATTTTAGACATGATAAAAACTTCCTTTCAAATTTTCACAAGATATTTTTTGTTTCGGTTTGTCAGGAATGGCAACATCGAAATACGGGATGGGTCATGGCCTTGCGCCTCCGTAACCTGGTTTTTGTTTGATGGCTGCATTATAGCGCCTAATGCCTATTTTGTCAATAGGCATTCAGGATAATATAAAAATTTTTCTTCCCCCAGCCCTCTCCTGCTTGGAGAGGGTGCCGCCCGCAGGCGGCGGGTGTGGAGGGGACCCCTATCGAATAAAACCGGGCTTTGTTGAATGGGAGAGGTTTTTTCCCCTCATCCGTCACGCCTGACGGCGTGCCACCTTCCCCGTAGGGGAAGGCAACCTCCGGCGGGGGCTGCCTCCGGCGGGGGATTCCTACCGGCGGGGGCGTTCTCTTACCTTCCCCTGGGGGAAGGTGGCCGCCTCAGCGGCCGGAAGAGGGGCGGTACCAGGTCGGACCTTGTGCCGCCCCACACCCGTCACGCCTGCGGCGTGCCACCCTCTCCCAGGAGAGGGCTTAACTTTAATTGAAGCTGCTCTGGTCGTATGTGATGACGGGGTAGTACCGCAGGCCCCCCTCTTGGTTCAGCTCCTCCTCCAGGAGGTTCTGGATCTTTTCCTCCTGGCCCCGGAGGTCTGTGGGCAGGACAATGTCAAAGATCAGGTTCACGTGGCCCTTTCCCGGCACCATGCGGAAATCGTGGACCCCCAGGCGCAGGTCCACCTTGTGCAGGATCTGCTCCACCCGGACGTGCATCCGGTCCAGCTCCGGGTCGTCGGTGACCACAGGGTCATAGTGGATCACCAGGTGGACCCCGTGGCTCTTCAGGCACTCCCGCTCCAGGTCATCGATGATCTCGTGGCACTCCATAGGATCCTCCCGGCGGTCCATCTCCACATGGATGCTGGCAAAGCGCTGGCCGGGGCCGTAGTCGTGGACCATCAGATCGTGGAAGCCCAGGACCTTGGGGTTCTCCCGGAGCTTATCCACGATCTTCTCCCGAAGCTCCGGATCCGCCCCCTCTCCCAGCAGGGGGGAGACGGTATCCTTTGCCAGGCCCACGCCGCTCCACAGGATGAACAGGGCCACAGCCAGGCCCATGAAGCCATCCACCTTCAGCCCTGTGGCAAGCTCGATGAGGGAGGCGGCCAGAACGGCGGCGGTGGTGATCACATCGTTCCGGCTGTCGGCGGCGGTGGCCTCCAGGGTCTCCGAGTGGATCTTCTGGCCCAAGGTATGGTTAAACGCGGACATCCAGAATTTCACCAGGATAGAAACCACCAGGACAAGGGCCGGGACCAGGCCGAAGCGAATGGCCTGGGGGTGGAAGATTTTCTCCAGAGAGCTTTTGCCCAGCTCCACGCCGATGACCAGGATCAGGGCGGACACCGCCAGCCCTGCCAGGTACTCGTACCGGGCGTGACCGTAGGGATGGTCATCATCTGCCGGCCGGGAGCCCAGCCAGAAGCCCAGCATGGTCACCACGGAGCTGGTGGCATCGGAGAGGTTATTCAGGGCATCCGCCGTAATGGACACGGAGGCCGTCATAATGCCAACCAGCAGCTTGCCGAGGAACAGCAACAAGTTGCAGACAATGCCTGTCATCCCCGCCAGAACACCGACACGGGAGCGGACCCTGGGACTTTCCAGGTCCTCGGAATTTTTCACAAATGTGCGAAGCAACCAGTTTGTCATGGCTAATGACCTCCTAAATACGCCGAAACCCCCAAAACCGGAAAGGTTTTGGGGATTTTCTTTGGGTTTATTATAAGGCATGGGATTTGAAAAAGCAAGGGGTTTTTTGAAAAAAATCCCCTGCCCTCTCCTGCTGGAGAGGGTGCCGCCCCACACCCGTCCCGGGCTAGGCCCGGTCCACCCTCTCCCAGGAGAGGGTTTTTAGCATTTCCTCGACCTGTATGAACCGTTCCGTCTGCTCTTCTCCGGGGACGCCCTTGCTCTGCATATCCGCCCTTTGGAGGGCCAGGAGCTGGGTGACCGCATCCATCCCCTGGCGCTCCACCAGCTGGCGGAGCCGGGCCTCATCGGGAGAGAGCCGGGCCATGTGCATGGTCACCAGGAAGTCCACCCGGCTGATCTGTTCTTCCGGGGCTCCCATCTCCCTGAGAATGGTCTGGGCCATGGGGCCGCCCAGGGGGGCGTGGCCCTTGAAGTGGCCCCGGCCATCTTCGTCCAGGGTAAAGGCCACGGGCTTGCCGATGTCGTGCAGCAGGGCCGCCCAGCGGAGGGTCAGGTCCCCGGGGACCAGGCTCACCACATGGGCCACATGGGTATAGAGGTCGTAGCGGTGGTGGGGAGATCGTTGGTCAAAGCCCAGGCTGGGCCGGAGCTGGGGAACCAGGGCGCAGAGGGTCTTCCGGTATTCCAGCAGCTCCTCCAGGGTGACGGTGGGAAGAATGCCGCAGAGGATCCGGTAGCGCTCCTTGGGGGTCAGGGCAGAGAGGTCCTTTCCCCTCAGGCCAGACAGGGCGCTCATGCTTTCCCCTCCGGGGCGGTGGCCAGAGCTTCCGTCATAAGGCCAAAGGTGGCATAGGTGTAGAAATAGTTGACTTCCGTGCCCACGCTGGCGGCAAAGCACAGATAGCAGCCCAGGAAAGCGAACCGAAGCCGCCAGATTTTACTGCCCAGTCCCGCCTCCAGGGCGGTCTGTTGGTAGAAAAAGGCCGTCAGGCACAGGCTGCCCAGGAGGGCAAAGATGTAGTCCTGGATCTGGGGATCCCGGCTCCAGACCTGGTAGGAGGCCACCAGCCGCAAAATCATACAGACGCAAAGCCCGGCAGAGAGACCGAAGACCGGCTTCTTCTTCCGGATCGCAAAATAAACCGTAGCCGCCGCCAGAACTGCCCCGGCAGCCTGGGACACAATCAGCAGGTGCTTCAGGGCCCCAGCGGAAGACAGACTCTGAGGCCACAGCATAGCCGTGGCAAACCAGGTGTAGGGAATCACATGGCTGGGCCGGGTCTTCTCCGGCTCCTGAATGAGGAAGCACAGCACCACCGCCGCCAGAGTCAGCACAGCCAAGTAGATGGCCTCCGGCCGGCCGGGGGTCAGCAGGCCCCTCTCGTCCATACCGGCCTGGTACAGGCCGTTCCGGGAAAGGGCGGCCAAGGTTCCCAGAATGGGGGCGGCGACGAGCAGATTGGTTTTCTTCATGGTGGAGACCTCCTTTACATAACACACCACGCGGCGATAGCTGCCACAATTGCCGCCAGAACCGGCTGATGCAGCAGATAGATCATGAGGCTATGTCTCCCCAGCCACCGGAAGAGACCCAGAGGCGGGGTTTCCCTGGGAAACAGGCTCTTCCTCCCGGCGTAGGCTCTTTTTCCCACCACCGCCCCCAGGAGGAAATACCCAAAATTGGGAAGCAGTGGGAAATAGTCTGAGGAGGTGAAGCCATAGGGGGCAAAGCCCAGGGGGGTCAGGAACCAGAAGGGGAAAGCCTGGGTCCGGAGATACCACCCGGCGATCATCATGGCCAAGCCCAGGGCCACCAGCCCCCAGTCCGGGCACCGGCGGAAGAGGGGCCAGAGCATCATGCACAGCCCTAAGCATTGGAGGACCCCCATGTAGATGATGATCCCCTTCCCGGCAAAGCCCAGAAGGTACATACCTAAGGTCACACCGGTGCAGAGAAATCCGCAGAGGAACACCTGGGCCCCCCGCTTCACTGGATGGCTGCCCAGGGTGACGCTGATGCCGGAAATCAGGAAAAACACGGCACCGTAGTTATTTTTGAAAAACAGATACCAGGCCGGCTGCTGCCAGTTCCAGACACCGAACAGGTCCACCAGGTCGTAAACAAAGTGGATGCCCATCATGCCCAGCAGTGCCAGCCCCCGCAGAGCATCCAGCTCCCAGATCCGCTTGCTCATTGGTTGACGGGGGCGGCGGCGTTGGCCTCCTCCTCCAGCACCCGGTAGGCCACCTTGCCCACCAGAGTTTTCGGCAGCTCCTTGCGGAACTCGATCTCCCTGGGCATGGCGTACTTGGCAATGCGGCCGGAGCAGTAGTCCAGGATCTCCTGTTTCAGGGCCTCGGAGGGCTCTACCCCGGGCATAGGCACCACATAGGCCTTCACCCGCTGGACCCGGTAGGGGTCCTTCACGCCGATGACGCAGCTGATGAGCACCTTATCGTTGGCATCGATGATGTTTTCCAGCTGGGAGGGATAGACATTGTAGCCGGAGGTAATGATCATCCGCTTGATGCGCTGGCGGAAGTAGACGAAGCCGTCCTGGTCCATGTGGCCTAGGTCTCCGGTGTGGAGCCAGATCCGGCCATCGTAATGGCGGCGCAGGGTATTGGCCGTCTCATAGGGGTTGTCCATATAGCCCAGCATGACCGTAGGGCCGGAGATGCAGATCTCACCCTCGATGTTGGGGCCCACCTCGTTGGTGGTGCCGGGCTCTACGATCTTATAGTATGTATCCGGGAAGGGCACGCCGATGGAGCCCTGCCGGGCATAGTCCTTGGGGGTCAGGCAGGAGGCGGTGACGCACTCGGTGGTGCCGTAGCCCTCCCGAATCTGTTCGGAGCAGTTGTGCTCCCGCAGGAAAGCGTCCACCTTCTTCTTCAGCTCCGGGCTCAGGCTGTCGCCGCCGGAGAAGATGCCCTTCAGGAAGCTCAGGTCCGCCCCCTCCAGGTCCTCCGTCCGCAGCAGCGCCTCAAAGAGGGTAGGCACGCCGGGGATCAGGTTGGGCTTCTGCTTCATAAGGGTCTTGGCGTAGACCTTGACGTTGAACTGGGGGATGAGGATGCAGGTGCCCCCGGCAACCAGGGGGGTGTGAATGCCGATGCCCAGGCCGAAGCCGTGGAACACAGGCATGACGGAAAGCATCTTCATATTGGAGATCTCCTCCATGGAGAAGCCGGAGGCGGCAATGGTTTGCAGGGCCAGGGCGTTAAAGTTCAGGTTGGACAGCATAATGCCCTTGGTGGTGCCGGTGGTGCCGCCGGAATAGAGGATGGCACCGCAGGCATCGTAGCGGCTCTTCTGGGCAGGCAGCTTGGTGTTTTTCCCCGCCTTCACCATGTCGTACCACAGGGTATAGCCGGCCTTGGGCAGCTTCTTCACCGCCCGGGCCGTCTTGGTCAGGGGGTACAGGGCACTCAGAGGGGCGGGAAGCTCGTCCACCACCTTGGCAATGAGAATTTCCGTGGGATTTTCCAGCTGGGGCAGGATCTCCGCCACCTTGTAATAGAACTGGTCCAGAGTCAGGACGGCCTTGCTCTTGGAGAAGTTCAGGTAGAAGGCGATCTCCTGGGAGGCGGACAGGGGGTGGATCATATTGGGGATGGCCCCGATGCGGTTCAGGGCGTAGAAGCAGTCCAGGGCCTGGGGAGTATTGGCCATGCAGATGGTCACCTTGTCCCCCTTGCGGATGCCCATCTTGTACAGGCCCTGGGCGGCGGCCTGGATGCGCTTCATAAACTCCGTATAGGTGGTCTTCTTGCCCATGAACACATAGGCCACATGGTTCGGATGCCGCTTGGCAGCAGCCTCCACCATTTCATACATGGTTTTGTGGGGATATTCCAGAGAAGCCGGTGTATTCCCGTAATATTTCAGCCAGGGTGCGGCGGCAGATAAACCCATTGTATTCGTTCCTTTCCATTTGGGGCTCACAAAAAGCCGGACTGGGGCAAGTATACCACGATTATGCAAAAATTTCCACTGTTTTCAAAATGGGCCCATGAAAAAAATCGGTGGGGCTATTCCGCTGCCGCCACCCGGGCCCGGAAATCCTCCGCGTCCCGGTTCCAGTTTTCGTAGGCCGGGTCCTCCCGGCGATCCGGGAGGTCATAGCTCCGGCGAAGATAGTCCCCTATCCAGGCGGTGACCTTGGCGGCCCCCCTGGGATTCATATGGTCGCCGCCGTCGGGGCTGTCGGTGTGCCAGTCAATGCCGATTTTCTCCAGATTGCCGTCCACATAGGGCACCCCCAGCTCCTGGGCGATCTGCGCTATGGCATCATGCCGGCTTCCGTTCCAGTTGGCGGCGCTGGGGACGCTGCAAAGGACCAGGGGGATCTGCTCCCGGGCACAGATCTGCGCGATCTGCCTCAGGTAGCCCAGGCTGCCGCTTCCGGGCCTGCCCCGGCCCGGATAGTTCTGCATATAGTCCCCCCGGGCGGAGTACTCCCTTCCCGTTTTCATCAGATAGCCCCGGTTGGGGGATTCGGCGGTATAGTGGGGCAGGGAGAAGAAGTCCCCTGCCCTCAGGCTCTTCCACCGGTCGTGGTAGCGGAAAACCGGCACCTGGCCCCCCAGCTTGTAGAATGCCGCCGCCTCCTGCTTGCAGGTCCAGTAGAGCACGTTCACGTCCAGCACCACCACCTTGGGGCTCTGGCAGCCAAGGGCCTGCTCCAGCAGCTCCTGGGTCTCAAAGGTCTTCTCGGCCAGAGAGCTGCACACAAAGCCGGGGATCCCGTAGGTGTCCCAGAGCTCCAGGGGCATGAAGCCGCAGTAGGCCAGACTGTCCCCCAGGAAGAGCACATCAATGGAATCCCTTCTCTGGGAGAGGATCCCGTCGGCATCCGGGTGCAGGGTCCCCGCCTCCGCCGTGTTGTTTTTCGGCAGCACCAGCAGACTGGCCGGAACCAGGAGCAGGCACAGAATGGCCGGGAAGAGAATCACCCGTATGAGCTTTTTTCGCAAAGCAAGGACCCCTTTCTTGTTTATTCCTGGGTTTCCAGCCGGTCCCGAAAGGCGGCGGCATCTTGGTTCCAGTTTTCGTAGGCCGGGTCCTCCCGGCGGTCCGGGAGGGCATAGCTCCGGCGAAGATAGTCCCCTATCCAGCCGGTGACCTTGGCGGCACCGCTGTAATTCAGGTGGTCTCCCCGGTCGTAGGTGTCGGTATCCCAGTCAATGCCCAGGTCCAGCAGGTTCCCGTCGATATAGGGAAGGCCCAGGCTTTCGGCGGTATCCTGGATGGTGTTGTGCCGCCGCATGGTCCAGTTCGCCGGACTGGGGGCGCTGAACAGGACCAGGGAGATCCCCCGCTCCCGGCAGATCTCCGTAATTTTTTTCAGGTCCGCCAGATTGGTCCGGGACAGTGGCTCCCGCTCCTCCATGGGGGCCATATAGCCCTCCACATCCGCGGCCTTTGCCTTGGTCAGCAGATGGTACCCCCGGTCCGGGGAAGGGGCGGTGTAGCGGGGCATGGAGCAGAAGTCGGAGAGGCTCAGGCTCTTCCACCGGTCGTGATAGCGCAGGGCCGGAATCCTGGCCTCCAATTTGGGGGCCAGGGCATCGGTGGAGGCGTAGACCCGGTAGAGCACATTGGTCTCCAGCACCACCACCTTGGGGCTCTGGCAGCCAAGGGCCATATTCAGCAGCTCCAGGGTCTCGTAGGTCTTCTGATCCAGGGAGCTGCAAACGAAGCTCGTGATCCCGGTCTGCTCCCACAGGTCCAGGGGCACGAAGCTGGAATAGGCCTCGCTGTCTCCCAGAAAGAGCACCTCAATGGAATTCTCCGGCTGGGACAGGATCCCGGCGGCACTGGTCTGATACATCCCCGCCTCCTCGGTGTTGTCCTTGGGCTGAAGGATCAGGCTGGCAGGGACCAGAAGCAGCCCCAGAAGTCCCAAAAAGAGCAGGGGGCCCAGTATTTTCTTTGGCAATGGAATGGCTCCTTTCGGGGATTTTCCCTTGGGGGAAGGTAGCTCGGCCAAGCCGAGACGGATGCGGGGGCAGGCTCCCTTGCGCAAAGGGAGCTGTCAGCCAAAGGCTGACTGAGGGATCGCCTTGCTGTAGGCTTGGTCCGCCCCACACCCGTCACGCCTACGGCGTGCCACCCTCTCCAAGGAGAGGGTCAATAATAGTTTTCCGGATCGTCCAGCATGGCCTGGAAGACTTCCAGATCCTCCTGCCAGGAGGCATAGGCGGCACTGTCCCGCCTGTCCTCCAGGCCCTGGGTCTGAAGGTACTCCCCCAGCCAGGCGGTGACCTTGGCGGCACCCCTGTAATTCAGGTGCTCGCCCCGGTCCAGGGTGTCAATGTTCCAGTTGATGTCCAGGTTTTCTCCATTGGCATCCAGATAGGAAATCCCCAGCTCCCGGGCCAGAGCCTCCATGGCCCGGTGCCTTCCCTGGGTCCATGTGGCGGCGTTGGGGGCGGTATAGAGCACCAGCTGGGTGCCCTGCTTCTGGCACAGGGCCAGGGTCCGCTCCAGGCAGAGCCGGTTCCAGAAGGAGATGGGCTCCGCCGCCTCCTCTGGGGTCAGGTAGGCCGGGTCGTTTTTTAACCCCTCCGGGGTCTTGCGCAGATGGTAGCCCTTCAGAGGGCTGGTTTCGGTATAGCTGGGGCTGGAAAGCAGCCGGTTCGGCGGGACGAACTTCCAGCTGTCGTGATACTGAAATACCGGCAGCCGGGAAAGGGCTTCCGCCTGCAATAGGTCCGAGGCCGCCGTATCCAGATACAGCTGATCCGTCTCGTAGAGCACCACCTTGGGGCTCTGGGTCCGGAAGAACCGCTTCAGCAGGAAATAGCCGTCGCTGGGCTTCTGGGCCGTAGCGGCGCAGACATAGGAGGGGATCCCATAGTCCCGCCACAGGTAGGCGGGGATGAAGGAGCTCAAGGGGATGCTGTCCCCCAGCACCACCGCCTCCAGGCTGTTTTCCGGCTCCCCCAGGAAGGCGTAAAGCTCCGGCTCCTGAATGCCGTCCTCCAGGGTGTTGCCCTTGGGGAGGAAATAGGCGGAAAAGGCGGAGAGAAAGAGAACCAGAAGCAGGAGGAATAGGACGGGGCGCAGGATTTGTCGTTTCATAGGTCAGTGTCCTTTGTTTTCTCTTCCAGCTGTGCCTCCAGCCGGCGCAGGGCCTGGGTATCCGTGTCCCATCCGGCGTAGGCCGGGTCCTTTCGGTGGTCCGGAAGGTCGTAGCGTTCTTTCAGATAGTCGGCGAAGAAATGGGCGATCTTTTCCGCCCCCAGGTGATTCATATGGACGCCCCCGTCTACCGAGTCCCTGGTCCAGTCCAGGCCCAGGTCCGACAGATTGCCGTCGACATAGGGAATCCCCATGGACTGGGCCAGATCGCTCATGGTGTTGTGCCGGGAATAGGTCCAGATCGTGGTGCAGGGCACACTGTAGAGCATCAGCTTTGCCCCGTTCTTCCGGCACAGAGCGTCGATTTCTTTCAGGCAGAACACATTCCAGCGGGAAACGTGGATGCGCTCTTCGCTGGGCTCCATATAGTGGGACACATCCGCCGTCTTGGCTCCGGCCTTGGCATGGAAGCCTCTGGTTTCCCCGGGCGCCGTGTAGTGGGGCAGCCGGAAGAAATCCGCCGCCGTCAGGCTCTTCCACCGGTCATGATAGGAGATGATCTGCAGATTCTTTGTGATCTTATGGCTCAGAATATCGTAGTAGTGGCATTCGTAGGCGAACATATCCGTCCCCACCACCACGACTTTGGGGGACTGGGTCTGAAAGGCGGTTTCCAGCAGGTCGATGCTCTCCAAAAAGTGCAGATTGGAACCGGCGCAGTTGAAGCCAGTGATTCCGCTCTGTTCCCAGATATCCAGCGGAGAAATGCCGCAGAGGATTTCACTGGTACCCAGGAAAATCACATCTATGGAATCCTTGGGCTGAGACCGAATCCCGTTCGCCTCCACCCGCAGCATTCCCGCTTCCTCGGTATTGTCCTTGGGGATCAGCAGCAGCGTGACAGGAGCCAGCAGCAGGGCAAATATCAAGAAAAACAGCAGGATGCGTGAAATCTTTTTCAAAAGATCAAATCCTTTCGGCCCCTACAGGGTCTTGTTCTTTGTCAAATACTCCGCCAGCCACCGGGAGGCCTTTTCCGCGCCGGTGCCGTTCAGGTGGTCCCCGGCGTCGGGGGTGTCCTGGGTCCAATCGATGTTCACCTGTTCCAGATTCATGTCCACGTACCCGGCTCCCAGGCTGTCTGCCAGGGCCGCCACGGCATTGTGGCTATAATAACTCCAATTGGCGGCGCTGGGGGCGCTGAGCAGCAGAAGCCGGGCTCCCCGGTTTTCGCAGAGGGCGGCGATCCGGGAGACGGCCCGGAGGCTCTCCTCCGGGATGGGGTCCCAGTCCTCGGTATAGGCCATATAGTCGCTGACTGCCAGGCCCTCTACTCCCTCTTTTTCGTAGTAGCCCCGCTCCGGAATGCGGACACTGTAGCAGACCGGGGACAGGGCCTGGGCAGGCTTCAAAAACTTCCAGTTGTCGTGATAGCGCAGCAGAGGCACCTCCCGGTACAGGCTCTCTTCCGCCCGGTCCAGGGGGGTGAAGGTCTTATACAGGTGGTTGGCCTCCAGAATCACCAGCTCCGGGCTCTGGTTCCGGAAAAACTCCCGAAGGAAGGTCTCCGTCTTGGGCAGGGTCTGGCCGGTGGTGGCGCAGACATAGGCCCGGAGGCCGGTGGTCTCCTCCATCACCTGGGGAGAAAAGGCGCACAATGGCACACTATCCCCCAGGATCACCACATCCAGGCTGTTTTCCGGCTCTGCCAGAAAGCCCTGGGCGGTATAGTCCAGGATCCCCGCCTGGGGGCTGTTGTCCTTGGGGAGAAAGTACCAGCTCAGGGCCCCAAGGCCCAGGGCCAGACCCAGGAGGAAGGAAAGTATTCTTTTCATTGTGCCTCCTCCAGTTTTTCTCTGTTCTTCTCTGCCTGGGCTTGGGCGGCCTTCTCCCAGGCCCGGCCCAGGTCGTCCTGCCGGTGGGATTCCAGCAGGCCTGTGGAGGCCAGATAGTCCCCCAGGAAGGCCGATACCTTTTGGGTGCCCAGGTAATTCAGGTGGTCCCCTTCCGTGGACTTGTCCGTCAGCCAGTCAATGCCCAGGTCCTCCAGGTTCATGTCCAGATAGGTCAGCCCGTAGTGGTCTGCCAGGGTCTGGACGGCGCTGTGCCGGGCATAGCTCCAATTGGAGGGACTGGGGACGCTGACCAGCACCAGCTGAATGCCCTTCTCCTGGCAGAACCGGGCAATTTTTCGGAAATACTTCCGGTTTGTTCCGGCAATGGGTTCCTGCTCCCCCAAGTCTTCCATATAGCTGTCCGCCTCCTCCGGCACCTGGGGATCCCGGTCGTAGAGGAAGTGGGTGCCCTTCTGGGGGTGCAGATAGCTGTAGTCCGGGGCCCGGAGAAATCCTTTGGCGGAAAAGATCTTCCAGTTGTCGTGGTATTCCAGAGCCGGGATCAGCGGCAGCACCCGATCCCGGAGGATATCCTGGCTGTCGATGGGGTGATACAGGGAGTCCGCCTCTAAAAAGACCACCTTGGGGGACTGGCTTTCACAGAAGGCCTCCAGCATCCGCAGGCTCTGGGTCAGCCGCTGGTTGCCGGTGCAGCAGCCGAAGCCGGTGTAGCCCCTTTGGGTCCACACATCCAGGGGACTGTAGCCGCACATCAGGAGGCTGTCCCCAATGGCCAGCACCTCCAGGCTGTTTTCCGGCTCCGCCTGAAAGGCCCAGATCCGGGGGTTTTCCAGCCCATCGTTGTAGCCCCGGCCCTTGGGATAAAAGACGGCGCTCAATATTCCAAGAAAAAGCGCCAGGATCAAAAGGAATCCGGCGCAGCGGAGGCAAATTTTTTTCATGTTCCTTCTCAAGTCTTTCGTTGCAGTCTTCTAGCCTTCCCCTGCGGGGAAGGTGGCACGCCGTAGGCGTGACGGATGAGGGGGCTCCCTTGCGCAAAGGGAGCTGTCAGCCAAAGGCTGACTGAGGGATCGGCCTAGGCTGGCCCATGCATCCGGGCCCGGTTCTTTTGGGGGGCTGGGTCCCCTCATCCGGCCCGGGCTACGCCCGGTCCACCTTCCCCGTAGGGGAAGGCTTCCTCCGGCGGGGGCTCTTTATTTCGGTCCGTCCTGGACCTGTAGGGGTCCCCTCATCCGGCCCGGGCGCAGCCCGGTCCACCTTCCCCGTAGGGGAAGGCTTCCTCCCGGCGGGGGAAGGCGGCCTCCCGGCGGGGGAAGGCGGCCTCCCGGCGGGGGTTATAGGGGGGATTGTTTGATTTTGGCGTAGCGGCGGGGGTATTTGGCTGGGGTGGGGGCAACCTTGCGCAGGATGATGACGGCGTGGCTGGCCCCGTCTACGGGGAACTCCAGGAAGGCCTCCTGCTTGAGGCCCAGCTTTTTTATAGCACCTGCGCACTCCGCCAGCTCTTCCTTGGCGGCGCTGCCCTTCATGGCCACCACGGCACCGCCTACCTTGACGTAGGGAGCCAGCAGCTCCAGCAGGATATTCAGCCGGGCCACGGCCCGGGAGACGGCATAGTCATAGCTTTCCCGCCGGTCCGCCACGGCCTCTTCCGCCCGGGCGGTGACGCACTGGGCGCTGACCCCCAGCTGGGGGAGAATCTCTTTCAGCCAGTTCACCCGCTTGCCCAGGCTGTCCAGCAGGGTCACCTGGGTCTGGGGGGAGGCAATGGCCAGAGGCACCCCGGGGAAGCCCGCCCCGCAGCCCACATCGATGAGGCTTTTGCCCCCCAGGTCCAGGGCGGAGAGCACCGTCAGGCTGTCCAGCAGGTGGAGCTTGGCTACTTGCTGAGGCTCTGTAATGGCCGTCAGGTTCATGACCTGGTTCTGGTCGATGACCGCCTGGCCAAAGGCGCAGAGGGTATCGGTCTGGGCCTGGGTCAGGTCCAGCTTCAGTCCCGGCAGGCCGGAAATCAGGGTCTGCTTCATATCCATCAGCCCACACCTCCCGCGTGTACGATCCCCGTCAGGTCCACCTGGGTCTTGTCCAGGGGGTTGAAGGGATTCTCTTCCTCTGCCAGACTGGGCAGCAGAACCTGCTGGATATGCCAGCTCACCAGCAGATCGCAGACCTCGCCGTAGGATCGGAGGCCCGCGCTGTCGCCGCTGGTTTTCAGGTAGGTATTGTTCACGGCGTTACCGGCCTTGGTGGCCTTGTCGTTTTTCTTGGTCCGGTAGAAGGCATCGTACTGGGCCATGTCGTAGCGCAGGGCGTCGCTGACCCCCTGCTCCACCCGGGTCCGGGCATCCACAGCCGCCTGGCTGGATACGGTGGACAGGGCAGAAATGCAGTAGCGGTAGGCCATGAAGTAGGCAGAGTACCGGAACTGGGGATCGGAATTGCTGGAGGCCGCCAGGAATGCGGCGAAATTGGCATCCCGCTCGTTGGCAATGCACATCCGGTGAGCCATCTCGTGGCACATGGTAAAGGGCAGGCTCACGTCCGGAGCCTGGGGATTCACGGCGGCCTCCCCGGTGAGGGCGAAGGTAAAGCCCGTAATGCCCATGGACACATACATATCGGACCAGCCCAGCTTCTTGACGGGCAGGGTGGACCCGGCGAAAATGGGATAGTGCTTCTCGTAGGTCAGGGTCTTGAAGCCCTCCCCGGCCTGGGCCGCCAGCTGGTCAAAGGTCTGGAAGGACACGCTGCCGTCGCCGGTTCTCGGCACCTGGGCGGCCAGGGTATTGGCCTCGTTCCGGTAGTATTCCGTGGCCTCCGTCAGCTCCTCCAGGGTATAGGGGGACATATCCAGCCGCAGGTCCTCGGAAATGGGACCGGCGTAGTAATTGAGGCCGAACAGGGCCGTATGGAGGCAATAGATGGCGCTGAACACCGCCAGCACCCAGCCCCCCCACTGGATGGCGTTCCACTTGAGGACCACCATAAGCACAATGCTGCAAAGGATCAGGGCCCCCAGGGCCACAGCCAGCAGCTGCCACAGGCACAGATCCACCTGGCTGCTCCATTGGGCCAGAATGCCCTGCAAATTCCGGGTCACATAGGGGTAGACCATATCCACGATGGTAGAGAACCGCTGGGCGTAGGCCATCAGCACCCAGGTAATGGCCCCAAAGATCCCGGCGGCCAGATATCCGCGTAAATATTTCAAAAGGAAAGCCCTCCTTAAAGATAAACCTAATCAGTATACTAGTATAACACAGAAAGAGACGGTTGTCTTCCCCCTATTTTTGAATTTTTTTGGATATGGGACGCAAACAGCCGCCCCGGTGGGGCGGCTGCGGCGTGTTATGGGGTTTACTTGACGGTGAGCTTCAGGGTAACGGTGCCGTTGGGCAGCGGCTCACCCTTGGCATTGGTGCGGATCGCCATGCCCCGGACGAAAACGTTCAGCTTGATGCTGGTGGTCTTGATCTTCTGGGTGTTGGCACCGGAGGGACGGAGCTCGAACCAGCCGTCGCCCAGGGGCTCGATGTTGTACATGGTGGCCAGGGTCTTATCCACAATGGTGACCTTCTCCACGCTGTTCAGGTTCTTGTCGGTGCTGGTGAGCCGGAACTTGTGGCCGGCCTCCAGGTCGGACTTGTAGACGGTCACGGTGCGGTCAGGCTTCACGGAGCAGCTGCCGGCCCTGACCTTCAAAACGGCCTTGGCGGGGGTCACATCCAGGCCCTCGGCATCCTTCAGAGTCACCTGGACCTGATACTTGAGTTCGCTGTTCAGCACGGCTTCCGGCAGCTTCAGGATGGAGTAGGTGCTGGCCCGGCTGGTGCTGGGACGGATCTCAAACTGGTCGGACACATCCTTCCAGCCGGTGCGGCCGTTGGAGGAGGCCCAGACCGTTACTTCGGGGTAGACGGGATCGCCGTTCGCGTCCACGGCATCCACGAAGTTGAAGTTGCTGGCTCTGTACTTCACGTACACCTTGGTGGAATCCCGGGTGGGATCGATGGTGCCGGAGGTAGAGGCGGAGATCCGGATCCTGGAGTTGGTCTTGTTGGCGATCTGGACGTTCAGAGTAGCGGCTCTGTCGGCTTCGGAGGCCTTGACGAAGACCTTGTAGGTCTTGCCGTAGACGGCACCATCACCGGCGGTGAGCTTGATGGTCTGATTGTCCTCATCGATCTCCACCACCTTCACTTCAGAGGGGACGGTGACAATGGGCTTGTCCGCCTTCTTCACGTTGTCGCCGCTGGGGCTGACGGTGTAGGAGATCTTCAGGATCTGGGCGGCATCCTTGTTCAGGGTCAGGGTGGACTTGCTCAGGCGGATGTTGACGGCAGTGCGCTTCACGGTCAGGTTCACGGAACCGGAGCAGGCAACCACGTCCTCACCATTCTTGGCGTAGACCAGGATGGTCAGCTTGTCCCCGGCCTTCAGGTCAGCATCTTCCTTCAGGAGATACTCGCCGTCGTCGTTCTTGGCCTGGAAGTAGTCGAAGAAGTCTACAGGGGCGGCGTTGTTCTTGCGGACCATGTACTCGATGTTCACATCGCCGAACATATTCCGGAAGGTCTCGGTGAGCTTGATGCCCTTCTTGTAGTAGGTCAGGTCCAGAGAGCCGGTGACCTTCAGGGTCACGGTGGGCTTGGTGCTCAGGGCCAGGGTCTTCACGGCGATGACCACAGGCTTCTGGCCTACGGGATTCAGGGTGACCCGGTAATTGGCGCCGGGCTTGGTGGAGGCGTTGGTGGAAATGGAGACGGTCTTCTTCTCCCGGTCATAGGTCACATCCAACTCACCGTCGGCTGCCACATACTTGCTGCCCTTGCGGAAGGTGATCACAGGATCCTCCTCCAGCTCCGGCACGGCGGCATCGGCGGGGGTCATGTGGATGTCCAGGGCGGCGTTGTCGCCGTAGAGGGTGTTCAGGGTCACATTGGTTCTGCTGACCCGCATCTCGGGGGCTCTCATGTTGACGGTCAGGGGCAGGACCAGATCCCTGCTGGAGCCCTCAATGTCCACATAGACGTTGGTCTTGAAGGTGCCCTTGTAGGAATCGGAGTTGGGATAGAAGGTCAGCTGGTAGTTCTCTGCGTCATACTCCGCAGTCAGCCGGTCATCCTCTACCCTGGCGCCGACCACGCCCAGGGCCTTCAGATCCAGGGACTTGTCCTGGCTGACGAGCTTATCCTTGACGCCGTAGCTATCGGACTGGGAGATGGTGATGCCGGAGGAAGCCAGCTTGACGGCGGGGGCCTGGTAAATGAGCTTCACGGGAAGCTGGACAGAGGCGGGAATGGCCCACTGCTCCGTCTCCACGCTGAGCCAGACCTTGGCGTTGGCGGTCTTCGTGGTGACGTCAGGGTTGACATAAAGCTGTCCCTCCGCGCCCTCGTCGATTTCCAGCCAGCTGGGCCAGCTGTTGGCGTGGTCCGCTTCCTTGTAAATGCCGGTAACGGTAGCGCCCTGGATATCCGGCATATAGGTCTTCTCGTTATAGAAGCCGTTGATGGTCAGCTGGGAAGCGGTGAGCTTGGGCAGGCTCTTCTTCACGCTGATGTTCAGGGTCTCCTCGGTAAGGAGCTCCTGATCCGCGGTGTAGAGAACGATCTTGCTCTTGTAGCTGCTCTTGACCTTGTCCGGGTTCTCCCGGGCGTAGTCCGTGGGGATCAGCCACAGGGACCAGTCGTCCATGACCTTTAGATCGAAGAGGTCGTTCATATCGTCGTTGAGGACGATGTCATTATTCTTATCCTTGGAGCCAAACTTGGCGGACTGGATCAGGTGGCCCAGGGCCTCCTCGGCATCGTAGAAAACCACCGTGTCGGCATCATCGGCACAGGTGCTGGCCTTATCGCCCACCTGGGGATGGATCCGCAGCTGGAAGCCGCTGGTCTTGAAGAGCTCCAGGGCGGCGTTGGTGCTGATGAGAGTCACATCAGACAGCTCCTGGGCCTTTTCGTTGACAACCAGCACACGGCAGGTGGTACTGAACTCGTAGGTGCCGTGCTTGACGGTGGCCTTGACATAGGCGGTACCGGCGGTGAGGGGGGTGAGAACGCCCTCGTCATCCACATCCAGAATGCCCTCGGGGGTGACGGACCACTTCAGGTCCCCGGCCCACTGGACGGGGGTGACCTCTGCCCGGAGCTGATAGCTTGCGGTTTCTCCCAGCTTCAGGGTCAGGTTGGCCACGGTGCCGTTTTCGCCCATGGTCTTGTCCAGATCGCTGCCATCGGCGGCGTAGAGATGGATGCCGCGCTTGTTGGCCAGGCCGTAGAGCTGGACCAGCACATCCTCGTGGGTAGTCACTTCATAGGTAAAGCTCAGGCTGCCGCTGGATCCGGCCACCTTCTGATTGGTGTAGACCAGGTTCTCCTCGTCCACCATCTGGCTCAGGGCGGCGGGATCCTCTACGGGAGCGCCGGTGAGCTTGGTCACCACGATCTGGTAGGGCTGGCCGGGCATCAGGCCGGTGAAGGTGGTGGTCCGGTCGGCCTGCTTGCCGGTGGTCTTTCCGGAGAAGGCGGCCATCTCTTCGGCGGCAGCGGCTTCCTCAGCCTGAGCGCCCTCCGGCAGGACCATGTAGCCATCGGCGGCGGCCTCTTCCAGGGTCATGCCCTCCTGCTCTTCCAGGGTCTCTTCTTCGGCCTGGGTCTGCTCCGTAGCCTCGGTCTGCTCCGTGGGCTCGGCATCCTCATAGCTGTTGCTGCCCTCGGTGCCGGACACAACGGTGCCCTTGTCGGTGCTGTCGGTCATGCGGATGGTGGTGGTCTCCAGGAAGGCGCCGACAGGGGCGCCGATGGCATCCCATTGGGCCTTGGTGCCCTCAAAGGAAACGGTATTGCCCCCCAGGGACTCCAGGGCAAAAGCGCTGTCGCCAATGGACTCCAGCTTGCCGGTGCGGATGGTGACCTTGGTCAGCTTGGTATTGGCCGCAAAGGCATTCTCGCCGATGCGCTTCACACCGCCGATGTCCAGAGTGTTCAGGTTGGTAAAGGAATCGAAAGCGCCGGCATCCAAAGTCTCAAAGGTGGCGTTGGGATCCACAACGATGCTGGTCACGGCGGTCAGGTCGATGTCCTTGGGCCAGTTGACGCTGCCGTCCAGGGTGCCGCTGCCGCCGACCCACAGGGAGCCGTTCTTCATCTCGGCGGTGAACTTGTTGCCGGGCTTGGGCTCTTCGGGCTCGGTGGGTTCCGTGGTCTCCTCGGCCTTTTTCAGCACGCCCATGTTCACCTCGGCATACTTGCACACAGGGATCAGGGTGTCCTCTTCCAGCAGGAAGGCCCGGGCCACGCACTCGCCGTCGCCGGCTACATCGTCGGGCAGGGTGACTTCCTCTCCCTTGGCGTAGGCGATCATGCGCTTGCCGCCGCGGTCATAAATGGCCGTCAGCACCAGCCCCTGGCCGGAGGCTTGGGCAGTAGCAGTCCGGCCATCGGCGGAAATACCGATGGGGGAGGTCTCCTCCCCGGCGTAGGCCGCCCCGTCGGTGTCCTCGGCAAAAATGCCCATCGGAAGCACCGACAGCAGCATTGCCGCCACCAGAAGTACGGACAATAGCTTTTTCATCATAAATCATCCTTCTTTCATGGGTAATTTAAATTACAGGAACGATACCATTATGATACCATTTGTAACCTCTTTTGTCAACGTAATTTTCCAGTTTTGGCGGGGTTTTCCAGAGAAAAACGCTCCCGGAAGCCAGTTCCGGGAGCGCGTGTTTCCTTTTGCCCTTCTGCAAGGGGAACCGAGGGCAAAAACCGCTCTATTGCCGGAAATCCTCTTCCGACAGCTGATTCAGAATGGCCGCCAGTTTCGCGTTTACAGAATCAAAGTCCGCGACGGCATCCATGATCTCGTCATAGGCCACGTTCTTTCCGGCTGACAGCAGCTCCCCGGCCAGATCCGCCACCTCCTGGGCGTGGGCATCATTGTGGCTCACCAGATACTTCATGAGCACCAATAGCTCCTCCAGGGGGGTAGAACCCGCCTCCGGTGTATGGCTGTGGGGCAGCTCCCCATGGGTATGGCTGTGGGTCAAGCCGCCGTGAGTGTGGGGAACGCCGTTGTGTTCATGTACCAGCAAATCCCGCTTCACGCCGCTGACCTGGTACATCCGGCTATTGGAGATCATGACCTCCACATCATAATGGGCATCAAAGAGCCGCACCAGTCTTTCCGCCTCCATCAGACCGTTGGAGACCCTGCTGGCACTGCCATGGTGGTGGGCATCAATGGTCTCCCGGCTGGCTCCGTGGGCAATGGTCAGCCGCCCGCCCTCCTTCAGCAGATCTGCCAGAACTTTCAGCAGATGCTTGGGATTGGGAAAGTGGGGAAAGGCATTGTAGACCACGATCCGGTCATATTTTTTCTCCGGATGCCACAGCTCCACATCGCCGCAGACCACCGTGATCTTTGGCTCCCCGGAAAACTTCTCCGCCGCGATTCTTGCCATCTCCGGAGAAATGTCAATGCCGGTGACAGAGGCCACGTTCCGCTTCAGGTAATAAGGGAACATGACGCCGGTACCGCAGGCCACATCCAGGATATCCTGCCCCGGCCCCACCTCGGCGTTGTCCAGAATCGTTTCCATAATCTTGTCATTTACAACCATTTCCCCATCCCAGGTTGGGGCACAGCGGTCAAAAAATTCGATAACATCTTTCTTTTCCATAAGTAGCTTCCTTTCCGCACCGAACGCCCAGCCCAATTGGGAGCTGCGCCGGGTGCCTTAATGAAAGAATGTCGCGGTGTCGATCTTCTGATAACCGCCGAAGCTGGAGGGGCAGGCAAAAATTTCCTCTGCCAGCTCCTGGCCCAGGAATGCCTTCGTCACTTCATTGGTTTTGGCGGTGAGATCAATGTCCTGGAACTGCTCCGGGTACACCGTCTTGGCAATAAACCAGGTATTGATGAGGGCAATCTCAAAATTGGTGTAGTAGGCGTTATAGGCCATTTCCAGGTACACTTCCCCATTCTGCCATGCCTTGCAGGTGTCGAACATGGTGGGGTCCTCCTGATAGAGGGGCTTGATATTTTTCACAGCCGCCGCGTCCAGGAGCATAATATCCATACTGTCGCCAATTTCCACAAACTTTTCCGCCTCAATAGGACCAACGCCTTGGATGCCGGTGCCGGAGAGGACATTCTTTACATTTGCCACCTGGAAGGATATATAATTTTCTGCCGTCATCAGATGGTTCGTGGTGCCCCAGTTGCCCAGACCGCAGACATAAACGCTGGGCTTGTCTCCATCGGCAATTTCCGCTGTGCGGCTGCTGATTTCCGCCGCCTCGCTTTTTACAAAGTCCACCAGAGTCTGGGCCTTTTGCTCCCGGTCAAAAATCTGGCCCAACAATGCCATGGAGCCGGAGAAGGCATCGTCAAACACGCCCTTGGGGCCTGCCTTCAGCGTAATGACCGGCACACCCAACTGCTCCTGCAGAGCGTCTTCCTTTTCCACATCCTCATACTCGGAAATGACAATATCCGGCGCGCAGGACAGAATTTTCTCTGCCTCGGCGGTCTGGGCTTGAGGGCCCCCCACGCCGCAGGAGGGAAGGGTATGGAACACATCCCCGAAAGCCAGCACATAGGGCCGGGCTACCGCGTCAAACATCTTGGGCCGGTCCTCCAAAGTGGTATTGTCAATGTCCTCCACACCGCCGAGCAGGGACACATCCCCAATGTAGGAGTACATTCTCAGAGCTCCCGCGCCGATACAGACCACGCTTTTATAGCTGCCGGGCGTAACGGTAACTTCCCGACCGATCATATCGGTTACTGTAATTTCCGCCGCCTCCGTAGGCGCGGCGGTCGTTTCCACCTGGGCTGCCTCTGTAGTCGGGGCCTGGGTGGTTTCCGCAGTCTGGTTTGTACCGCAGGCCGCCAGCGTCAACAGCAGGGCGGCGGCGCAGAGAAAAGCGAGCATTCGTTTCATAGATTAGCCTCCTAAAATCACTTTTTGGTTTTCTATCTCGACAATTCTGACCCGCAGGCCAAAAATATCTTCAATGGTTTCCTCCCGAAAAATCTCTTTTCCACCGGCGTATTTTACAACACCATCCTTCAGGAAAAAGAAGCGGTCTCCAAAATTCAGGGCCTGATTCAGGTCGTGGAGGGAAGACAGCACCGCAATGCCCTTTTCCTGGGCAAGTTTTTTTGCTTCCGTCAAAATCAGATGCTCATTGGCAATATCCAGGTTGCCGGTGGGCTCATCGAAAACCATCAGCTTCGGCTCCTGGGCCATGGCCCGGGCTATGGCAATCTTCTGCCGTTCGCCTCCGGAAAGTGCGTCTATATTCCGGTCTGCATAGGCCGTCAGGCCCATATCTTCCAGAATTTTCTCCACCGCCCGGTAGTCCTCTGGCCCTGCTTTCAGCCCAAAGTAGGACACCCGGCCCATGAGGACGGAATCGAAGACGCTGAGCTCTCCAAACTGTATATTCTGGGGGACGTAGGCAATTTTTCTGGCCCGCTCCCGCCTCGGCAGCTTCAGCAGGTTCTCCCCATCAAAGGTGACACAGCCGCCGGAAGGCTTCTGAATGCCCAGGATGCTTTTGAACAGAGTGGTCTTTCCGGCACCGTTTTTCCCAAGCAGAATGCCGATTTCCCCGGCCTTCAGCTCCAGAGACGCGCCATTGAGCACAAGGGGGCCTGTCCTGCCATAGCGGAACCGGATATCTTCACATTTCAGCATTTGCCTTTCCCCTTTTCCGAAAAAATAATGGCAAGGAAGAAGGGCGCGCCCAGCATGGAGGTGATGGCCCCCACCGGCAGCGCCGAGCCGCCGCCCATGCTCCGGGACACCGTATCCGCCATCAGAAGCAGAAGGCTCCCCGCCAGGGCCGATGCCGGGACGGCGACCCGGTGATCCTGCCCCAGCAGCTTTTTTACCGTATGGGGGCAGATAATTCCCACGAACCCGATGACCCCCAGGAAGGACACGCACACCGCCGTCATGACGGAGGCCAGCAGCAAACAGACAAACCGCAGCAATTCTACCGGGACTCCCATAGTCTTTGCCGTAGCCTCACCGCTGAGCAGAGCGTTTAACTGCCAGGATACCAACCAGAAGAAGGACACACCCACTGCCACAACAGCCAGCATGATCCAATCCGTCCGATAAGTTGCCCGGCCCAGATCACCAAAATTCCAAACCACAGCGGCGGCAATTCCTACGTCTGTGGCATAGAACTGCAAAATGGTCGTTGCCGCTGTCCATAAAGAGCCAATGGCCATGCCGGACAGGACAACCACATTGGGTGAAAAGGAGCGGACAGTACACAGCCCCAAAATCATCAGGATAGAGGCGGTGGAGAATAGGAACGCCATAAAGCTGGTGGCAAAGGGATTGGCCCCCACAGAAAAATTGTTCACGTTATTGCCTGTAGACAGGAATCCTCCCGCGAAGGCAATGATGGAAAGATTGGCTCCGAATACCGCTGCGTTGGACACACCCAGAGTGGATGGAGAAGCCATGGGATTGCTCAATGCCGTCTGCATTACCAGGCCGGACACCGCCAGACCGGCCCCCGCAATGATTGCCGCCAATACGCGGGGAATGCGGATATTCCATAGGATCCGCACCGCCGACGGGTTCCCTTTCTTTGCCAGTGCCAACAGGCACTCCCCCAAAGGCAGGCCGGATACCCCTACAAACAGGCAGAGCGCACCAAAACTCAACACAGCCAACGCCATGAAAAAAATCACCAAATGGTTTCTATGCTGCTTTTCCAATGGAAGTCCTTCTCTCTTTCGCAAAAAACGCCCCGCGGATTTTCCTGCCGCGTGGCGTTTGAAATCACCAGGAAATAGTCAGTATCTCTTTCTCTGCCCATTTTATCACGCTTCTCTTCCTGGCGGAAGCCCCCCGGGGGGATACTGATTGATATTTCATTTTTCGTCGCGGCGGGGAACATAACAAAAAACCGCCTCGCGTAAGCGAAGCGGTTTTTTATTATGTTGGCATTACCTATCTTCCCGGCAAGTCACCCTGCAAGTATTGTCGGCG
>OIZT01000472.1_pt1 | contig 24989 bp, 28 predicted proteins | sample 1588611 | NCBI WGS metagenome assembly OIZT01 (sample SAMN03283278) | human gut metagenome | biome: human-associated habitat; material: feces | host: Homo sapiens | place: Peru | collected 2012
GCAGTTGGTAGCTCGCCAGGCTCATAACCTGGAGGTCGCATGTTCGAGTCTTGCCTCCGCAACTATAATGTCCGAAAGCTAATGTAGATAAGCTTTCGGACTTTTTCGTTTATATACTCGGACGCAATTAGGACCTCGATATTTTATTTTGGCTCATCCGACAATACTGCTATTTTATATTAACGACAATATATACAATTATAGACAATACTTTGCTTATGTCTGCTTTGTGGTTGATTATTAGCATATTTACAGGCAATAATAGTTAAATATTCGCAATATTATTGATTTTCTTTATCAAAAGTGTTTCATATACTCAACACTTTTGCTATTTTTGCAAAAAGTGTTGAGTATATGAAACAGATTTTGTTAGAACGCCAAGGTTATTCTGAGCGTATAGAAAGAATGTTTGGTAAGGGTATGGTTATAGCTCTTACTGGTCAACGTCGTGTAGGAAAGAGTTGTGTTATGCGGAGTATTTATGAAAAGTACTCACAAGACAGTCGTAACAATGTTATTTATATAGACATGGAAAAGACTGCCTTTACCTGTATCTCTGACTATAAAGATCTTGAAGAGTATGTTGTTGAGCGACTTGATACTTCAAAAGATAATTTCCTTTTTATAGACGAAGTTCAGGAAATAAAAGATTTTGAGAAGGCTATTCTTAGTCTACAATCAGACGAATCGTGTCAGATTATGGTAACAGGAAGCAATGCAAAGATGTTGTCAAGTGAACTATCTACTCGTTTGCGTGGTCGATACATGGGGTATCATATTCATGGTCTTGATTATGAGGAATTTATAGAATTTCATGATTTGCAAGATAGTGATGAAACTCTTAGTAAGTTTTTACAGTATGGAGGTCTGCCTCAGTTGCGTAAACTTGGGCTCGACAATGTAGATTTAGTTGATGATTATTTAGGAAATGTCATCGATACCATAGTGCTGCGCGATATTATAGAGCGCGAGAATATACGTAATGTTTCTCTACTTCGTACTTTGGTGAGATTTATTGGTGACAATATTGGAAAGCAATTCTCTGCTCGTAGTATTGTTGGAGTATTAAAATCGCAAAACACCGAAGTTTCGGCTAATATGGTTCTCAATTATCTTGAGTATCTTTGTAATGCTTACATTATTGACCGTGTAGGACGCTACAATATTCATGGTAAGAAGATTCTTGAACTTGGCGATAGTTTCTATTTTGAGGACTTAGGAGTTCGCAACCATATCGTTGGTGGAAACAGACGTTTCGATATAGAAAAGCTTATAGAGAACGCTGTCTATCGACATCTGTTACGTCTTGGATATACTGTATATATAGGAATGCTTCATAAGGCCGAAATAGATTTTGTTGCAGAAAAACAAGGTAGTACTGTTTATATCCAGGTGTGCTATATGCTTGCCTCGCAAGAAACTGTAGACCGTGAATTTGGAAATCTGCAAATGATTAAAGATAGCCATCCTAAGTATGTTGTATCTTTAGATCGCATGTATGGCGATACAAATGTTGATGGCATTAGGCATCTGCATCTTAGAGACTTTCTAAAGTCTAAATCTCTATAAATCGAATTAAAAATACAGATTGAAGTATAGTTATATCGGAGGTTTGCATCATGGTTATTAAAGGAGGAATTTTCAGTATTGTCGTTGATAATCTAAAATCATAAAAGTTTGGGTTGTTGCCATATAAAAAGTGCTACATTTGGTTTATAAGCCAAATGTAGCACTTATGTTTATGTGAGCAAAATACAAAATTAAGGTCTGCATCTCGTATAGTTAACAAAATCTCTTCCCATAGACATATATAAATTACTTTTTTTGTGAAATTGCTTTATACCTGCATAATATTCAGGAGATTTGTATAATGCTTTTTCCCTCTTATCTATACCTTCGCACATTTTCAGTCTTACACTCTCGCGCTCCTCTAAATATGCTTTTTTAAAGTCTTCACGAGCTTTTCTTAATTCTTCAGAGCCAGGAGTAAGAGTTTTCTCGTATTCAATTTGTCGCTTGCATCTTTGAGCGAAGGAGTTGTCATCCTCAGGTTTCTTGCTTTCTTCTTTTGCTATTTCAACCTTAGGCTCGCTCTTAACGTATGGCAGTGGCTTTTCTTTAGGCACACCATAGGTATTCGCTATCTTGTTCATCTTTTTACCTACCGACTGTAAGCCTTGAAACAAGATAAGCATTACGAAGAACACCGCTGACAAAAGAAAGTAAGTATCCATATTCTTGATGTTTTAATTATTATATCGCAAATATAACCCTTTTTCTTCAGATAGCCAAATAATGTAGGTTTAAAGAAAAAAGTCCTCGGAACTATGAAGTCCCGAGGCTTAATAGGTGCGCCGAAAGCTCAACGGCGACTTAGTGTTCAATTAAACGGCGCCTCAGTAGCCGGAGCTTTAATATTGTCTGCAGCTCTCCGTATGCGGTCGGCAAGATCATTCAGCGCACAATATAGTTTGTCTGCTTCTTCAGGTGTGAAGCCATCAACACCGCCATTACCATCAATGCCATACATTTTTTGCTGAAACCACGATACAGACTTATCAAAGTAAGTACGAGATACCTCACGCCATGATACAGCAAGGTAAATATCCTGCAAGCGCTTCTTCATATCAGTAATTATCTCCTCTTTTAGTTTTGTTTCTCCTTCAATATTATTTTTATTCATAACGAGCTATTTAGTTATTTTATCGCAAATATAAGCCTTTTTCTTCAGATAGCCAAATAAATATGTTTGTGTTATAAAAAAAGCCCTGATGTCAAGGCATCAAGGCTCTGCGTCTGTAAGCCAGCAGACGACTTTATGTTCAATATGGGGCACTGTCCCAAGCTTATTAGATTCTTTCTGCAGCCGTACGAATACGAGAGCTTAAATCCATCAATGCTTCTTTTAGTTGCTCTTTTTCTTTTTCATAGAATTCTGTTATATTCTTGTTCTCATCTATTCCATTAAGCTTATGGTAGAGCCATGAGTTACTTTTTCCGAAGTAATGCTTTGATATTTCATCCCAAGCAACGGATAAAATAATGTCTTGAAGAATATTCTTAAATTTCTTATTATCTTCCATGTTGTCTTTCCGTTCATTTTTACTATGTGATGCTATATGGCATCACATAGTTTGTTCATCGATAATGCGTTTTGTATCTCGTTTATATGCCAAACGAGAGTATTTTTCGCCTTTACACAACCAGCAACTACATGGTGTACCTGTATTACGATAAACCTGTGCTAAGTGGCTTTTAATTAACTGTGTCCAATGTGGTTTTTGTACGTATGTACCATCATCTAATAGAAGATCGTTGAACCAATTTGTACGTGCTACAATTCTCGCTTTAAACACACGAAAGCCTTGCTTTCTGCGCCATTGTCTGTTTCTTTTTTCCATCATCTCGTTGAATTAATGTTATCAGCTGAGATGATTTATATAAAAATTCGCTATTTGCGTTATTGTTAATTAACCCCATATTCTTTATCCTTTCTAATGTTATTATAGTGTGCTAATGTCGTTGATATATTATACCCACTTTGTGCTTTAATTGTTGTTCAACGCAGCTACGTCATTCTCTATATCATTGAGCTTATCGTTAACAAATTCTTTTGCTTTTTCAATACTATCCTCATCTGCATGGTTCTCAAGCCATGATAGAATTTCTTTCTTTCGTGCTTCACTTTCCGCATCGTTTTTTCCTGCAATATTCGCATACTCTTTTAGAAGTTCTTCTGTTGTTGTCATAGTTGTGTTTCAATTAGTATTTTATCTTTTGCAAAGATACATAAAATATTTCTTGTGTGTATGAAAAATCATAAAAGTCTGGGTTGTTGCCATATAAAAAGTGCTACATTTGGTTTATAAGCCAAATGTAGCACTTATTATATATGGGGAAAAATACAAAATTAATTTCTACACTTTGTGTAATAGAAAAAATCTCTTCCCATAGACATGTATAAATCATGAAATTTGAACCATTTTTCTTTTTCTGCATAATATTCAGCAGACTTAGGTTTGGCTTCATCCCAGGCATCACTTGCTTTGCACATTTTCACTCTTACACTCTCGCGCTCCTCTAAATACGCTTTCTTAAAGTCTTCTCGAGCTTTCCTTAATTCTTCAGAGCCTGGAGTGAGAGTTTTCTCGTATTCAATTTGTAGCTTGCATCTTTGAGCAAAAGAGTTGTCATCCTCAGGTTTCTTGCTTTCTTCTTTTGTAGTTTCAACCTTAGGCTCGCTCTTGATTATGGGCTGTGGCTTTTCTTTTGGCACACCGTAAGTGTTAGCTATCTTGTTCATCTTTTTACCTACAGACTGCAAGCCTTGAAACAAGATAAGCAATACGAAGAACACCGCTGACAAAAGAAAGTAAGTATCCATAATAGTATCGTTTTAGTTATTCTATCGCAAATATAAACCTTTTTTTTCAGATAGCCAAATAAATTGTCAAATGGATATTTCATGTGTAATAGTTGCAACAATTAGCCTGGAAGGCTATACCTCGACATTCATCATGACCTGCTTGTGGTTGCCAACACAGATTCCACCGACAACACGGATTTATATTTTTAAAGAACACGAGATTTGTCGTAGACCCACTGACCAACGGGAAGTAATTGTGCGAATCTACCGAATGTGTATTAAATCTTCAAGCAAGAAACGCAAGCTGCAGAGCCCATCGGGCTCATTTGAGGTTTGTACACGCCTACCAGTTTGTCGGCGATAGCCCAAATAAGGTTTGCTTTCTCTTGGATGTTAACAGTAGTTTGCTGTTGTATATCGTTCATAGTGGTTTATTGCTTGTATATTGTTAATAATTATATATAACAGCCTCTCCCCCGACCCCTCCCCCAAAGGGAGGGGAGTAATTACCCTAAGGGGGAAAATTTAACCACAAAGGCTATCCACTCCCCTCTCTTATGGAGAGGGGGCGGGGGTGAGGCTGTTTTGGGGTGAGGCTCTTTATATTATATAGTTGCAAATTTAACCCTTTTTGCTGATACTGCAAAGCAATTTGTTTTTTGTTTTTACTTTGTTGGGGGTAAAAAGACAGCATTTGAGTTTTTAAAACAACAAATACAATCTCAGTTAGTAGTGAAAGTAAAATCTTTCAGGCAAGCTGAGATTAAAAATGAATTGGTTTGATAGTAAGCAAAGCAACCTTTGACAGTAAGCAAAGATATATTTGATAGTAAGCAAAGCAAGATTTGACAGCAAGCATAGATTCGATTTAACATGCTGCTTAAGCGATAAGAGTTAGGTGAAATATCGATATTAACAAGCTGATTTGTCGATATTAATTAGGCAATTTCTCGAACCTAATTTGAATAACATAATAATGCCACGAACCTCAAGGGAAGAAGCATTTATAGAGCTTTGTCTTTTTTGGATATTTACACAAAAAAATGAAGTAGGCTTCGATGGCCAACGTAGCCTGCTTCATTTGGCATCGAAGCTTACTTCATTTGGCATCGAAGCTTACTTCATTTTTTTTGCGCTAAAAACCGCGTTTGTGGTTTAACAATTTGTGATTTAACTATTTTAGTTGATTACTTTAAGCGTTTTAGCGGCATACGATTTTCATAGTCTTATTTCCCTTCTTTACGATGTTTATTCCTTTCAGCAAATTTTGGATGCGTCGACCATTTACATCATAGTATTCTGCTTCTGCATCGTTGAGCAAGTCGATGACATTTGTATTTTCTATTCCAGTGGTTTTATCATCTACGCTGATGTTGAGCGATGGCGCATGTTTAACGTTAGTCTTCTGTGGTTGGATGTATGCACGGAACGCTGCCAATTTAACTCCAGAGGTAGCAGGCTTGTAGTTGCTTACAAGACGGAACTGGTTGTTTGCAATGAAATAGCAGTCGTCGGCAAGCTCCATATTGGTGAATGTTCCCATCAAGCGGTTGCCGGTGTTTGTATTCTTTGGTTCCTTTACAGCTTGCGCATTCTCTACATTGTTGATTAGGATATCTGTCTGCGTTTTATCCTTCTTGCGAATGACAACAGGTTGTCCTGCCTCTACCGTACCATTCTCTATTAGCTCGAGCACAACACTCTCGTTGCCAATATTCTGCAAGGTGTAGAAGTTGCAGGTGTTAGCCTCGGATGTTGGGTCGATGGTGAATGGTAGACAGAGAGTTCCCCATTCCGACTTCATAGCTCGTGCATATGAAGCTGAAGTAACGTTGCAGTCTTCGTAGAGCGTGTATGCCTTGCTGTCATCCAAAGGCAGCACGTCGATGGTGAGTGGGTAGCCTGTGGCTCCAATGATCTCATTGCCATTCGTGCCAACCTTCTTGGTGAGATAACCCGATTCGTAGTTTGCGTACTTACTATCCTTATTTTGAGAGATGAAGTCAATAGCACCTTTTAAGTTATCGCAGTTGCGGAACATATTTGAACTTGAAACTCCATATTTGAATGTGAAAAGATCGCTGACATAGATAGTCTGAAGCGCGGAGCATCCGTCAAACATATCGGTAACAGAAGATGCCCCACCGGTGCTGAAACTGGAAAGGTCAAGCGTTTGAAGACTACTGCATCCCTTGAACAACCCATCCAGCTGCATGCCGGGCTTATCAGTTGTAAAGTTGGATACGTCAAGAGAACTAAGACTGCTGCAACCATTGAACATGTAGTTCATGCCGTCCTTTCGCACATACCTCGTATTGAAGTGAGACAAATCGAGCGACTCCAAATTTGAGCAGCCATCGAACATTCCGTTCATGTTTGTCACATTCTCCGTATTAAAATTGTCAATGTTGAGATCATGGAGCTTTGTGCATCCATAGAACATCTGGGCCATTGTTGTTACTTTCTCTGTGTTGAAATGGGAAAGGTCGAGCGTTTCGAGGTTCGAACACAGGGCAAACATCCCTGACATATTCTCGACGTTGGACGTGTTGAGATTTTCGATACCCTCTATGCTGGTAAGATTCGTACAACCATTAAACCAATTGGAGCACGTCGTGTGGGTTTCATCCCGGAAACCGGCTTTGAAGACCACCTTCTTGATTTCTGCAGCATGGGTGTCCCAATTCGGATAATTTCCGTAGCCCAAATCAAGGATGTTGTCGCCCGCAGGCTTCGTGGCACTGCGATGGAAGGAGAGCGTGCCGGTTGGCGCATCCCATCGCACCCAACTGGCAGTAGCAGCCGTGAGATAACCTCCCTCTCCCGTGTGCGCCATCTCCTTACCCGTATTAGCAGACTTAAAGTTTGGCAGATTATCACATCCGTCAAAAACCCAAGAACCTTGGGTTACTTTATCTGTAGTAAATGCAGAAGTGACATAGATCGTCTTGAGGCTTTCGCAATTTTCAAACGCACCATACATGGAAACCATTTTGGGCGTTGCAAACGAGGAGAGATCAAGCGTCTCAAGCTTCGTACATGAGGCGAACATTGCAGTCATATCTGTCATGTTCTCCGTATCAAAACTGCTTAAATCCATACTTTCAAGGTTAGTACATCCTTCAAACATGCTTTGCATTGCAGTAACCTTTCTGGTATTGAAACTGCTGAGATCGAGACTCCGAAGTGACGAGCATTTTTGGAACATTGCTACCATATTCGTCACATTTGCAGTATTAAAGCCAGAGAGATCGAGACTTTCAAGCGACTGACAAGAATTGAACATTGCCCACATATTGGTCACGTTTTCGGTATTAAAACTGGAGACATCGAGGGTTGCAAGCGTGCTACAACCGCAGAACATACTCTCCATAGTGGTTACTTGTCCAGTTTTAAAACTAGTAAGATTGAGCTTGGAAAGCGCCTTACAGTCATAGAACATCTCGTTCATGTCTTTCACGTTTTCAGTATTAGAACCAGATAGATCGAGTTCGGTAAGACTTTCACAACCTCTGAACGTTGCATTGAGATTAGTCACGCTGCTGCCTATGAAGCCTTTGGGCAACTTGATTGAGTGTAGATTCTTAGATTTCTCAAACATAGTTGCCATTGTTGTAACCTTTTCCGTATTAAAGGAAGACAAATCAAGTGTTTCCAAGCTGGTACAGGAGGAGAACATTAATCGCATATCATCGACCTCTGACGTGTTCAAATAGTCCAAGTGCTCAATCGTTGTCAAAGCTTCGAACGACCAAAACCAGCCTCCACAATCTGTGGGCCGTGCATCCTTGAAACTCTCGTCAAAGACCACGGTTTTTATTTCTCTTCTTTCAGCTGTAGTTTGCCACAAGGGACGACCAAATAAAAGAGAAATCTCGTAGTCAGATTCCTTGTAATTCGAGCCGTAATAGAGCGTGAGGGTCTGAGTCTCTCGGTCCAATCTCGCATACATTCTACGATCCTGTGTCTTCGCCATCGCGGGCTGCAGGAGCATAAGCATCAGCAAGAGCGAGAGCGCGTATCGGCGCTGCAAAAGATATTGGGTCATTTTCTTGATCATAATATAATGTTTTTTGTTAAGTTTCTGTGCGCTATGGCAACTTGGTTGATTTTATAGATAATAGAGTATTGTTGAGGCTACTCACCCCATAGAATTCCTTCAGAGTCTAATGTAAGTCCCTCATTTTTCAGATCATCGCTGTTATTAATCTTTTCCTTGCTAACTGATAGCGTTGAGGTTGTTGACAGCAAACATGCCTCTGTTTCCACTACCACTACTTGTGGTTTTAGATAGTATTTTTTCTTCATGCTTTATATTTTATGATTGTTGATGATTATAGCTTGGAGGTACAAAATAGGAAGATGATGCAAAAATAGATAAAAGAGATGAAATAAGGTGTCTCTTTCCTATGCTTAGGTGTCTCTTTGGTACCAAATAGGTGTCTCCTTGCTATTAAAAAGGTGTCTCCTTGGTACCTGTTCTGTTGATTTTGACATAAAAAAACGACCGTTTGGGCTACGTTGCTCAAAACGGTCGTTATGATGATATACTAAAAAGAGATGGTTATGCCTTATGGTTGTTGGAGCGATTTTGTTCGCGCCAATCTGTTGGTGTGCAGCCTTCTCGTGCCTTGAATATGCGGTAGAGATGTGTGCGCGAAGAGAAACCACACTCAGACGAGATGATGTCGTTGCTATAATTAGGAAATTCTATCATCATCTTTTTGGCGGCACGGAAGCGTATGTCGCTTAGCCATAATCTGAATGTAGTTTTCAAACAATGGTCGAAGTATAGCGATAGTTCTTCCTTTGAAACATTGATGGCATGGGATAGAGAGAGCAAGTTGGCATTGCCATCCTTATAGCCCAAAACTGCGCACCATTCGTCAAGCTTTTTCTGTATTTCTTCTCTGCGGTTATCGGTATGCAGACAAGAATAGTTGGCTTCTTCTATACCAGTGGAGTTGTGATTGTCTGTAGTCTCGCTAATTGGTTGTTCATCTTCGTCGAGTAAGTCTTCGGTGGGTACGTAACTATAGCCAAGGGCTATGAAACTAAGTATGAAGAAAAGAAAAGACACAAGTCCTAATGGGCCCACAATGTATAACAATGGTGTGAAAAGGATTGCCAAGGGGGTTATCAAGGCGATAAGGAAAAGGAGGAACACGCTGGCTTGCGAATAGCGAACGTAGGGTAGGATGTCGCTGCCAGAAAGTTTCTCCAGCATTCGTCGCCTCTTTATCATTTCTTGGATGATAGATACAATGAAATAGACCATATTGATGGCAAACAAGGCGAGCATGACATATAGCCAATTACCTATATGCAAACTGTCGTGTTGGAAATAGCCAATGCCGAAACTGGTGACGATGGCGGCATAGATGGCAGAACTAACCACATATATTCGCCATCGGCGCATGTGGGTTGCCTCAATATGGTAAATGCCCAAAGCTATCAGAGAAAAGCATGGAGTATAGATAAGGATGTTGATGGTGGCTCCCATTGCATCGTTGGTGGCTCTGAAACCATAGCACATTTGTGCGAAGAATTGGGCTGCCATACCTATAATGCCTGCAAGCACAAACCTGCGCGAACGCTCATAGCGTGGGCTAATCCATTTCGCCTGCATGCGAGTGATTAGCAGAACGAGCGCATTGAAGAGCATGAAAAGAAAACATGCAAATTGTAGCAGATATAGATTGCTCATAATACACAAGTTACATAGATTATCATTCTAAATAATATGGGCAAGACTTCTGACTGCGCATAGGTTGCAGGCAGATGTCTTGCCCAGTATGGAGTAGGTGGCTCCAACTTGTATTTGTTAGGAAGAAAACTTCCTATTACTTTGTCATATCATAGACAACATCCATGAGCTTTTTGCCAAGTTCGTCGGCTTTGTCCATGGTGTTGGCCTCGCTGTATACACGGATGATAGGCTCTGTGTTGCTCTTGCGAAGGTGTACCCAAGAGTCAGGGAAGTCAATCTTTACTCCGTCGATATCGTTGACAGTAGCTGTAGGGTCAGAAGCAAACATCTCCTTAACCTTTACAAGAATAGCGTCAACATCGGTAGATGCTGTGAGATCGATGCGATTTTTTGCTATAGAATACTCAGGGAAAGAAGCTCTGAGCTCGCTAACCTTGCAACCCTTGTGGGCAAGACTTGAGAGGAAGAGGGCGATACCTACCAAGGCATCACGACCATAGTGGCTCTCTGGATAGATAACTCCACCATTGCCTTCGCCACCGATAACGGCACCAACTTCCTTCATCTTAGTTGTTACGTTAACCTCGCCAACTGCTGCTGCAGAGTAAACGCCACCATGCTTCTCGGTGACATCACGCAGAGCGCGAGTAGAACTGAGGTTTGAAACGGTGTTGCCAGGAGTGTGTGACAATACATAGTCGGCTACGCTAACCAAGGTGTATTCCTCGCCAAACATCTTACCGTCTTCGCAGATGAAAGCCAAGCGGTCTACATCAGGGTCTACTACGATACCCATGTCGTAGCCGCCCTTAGCGATGAGATCCATGATGCCAGTGAGGTTCTTTGCCAATGGCTCTGGGTTGTGAGCGAAGTCGCCGTTTGCCTCACCATTGAGGAATGTATATTCTACGCCAAGTTTGTCGAGAAGTTTTGGAAGAATAACGCCACCAACGCTGTTGATAGAGTCGACAGCCACCTTGAAGTGCGCATTCTTGATAGCCTCTACGTCAACGAGCTGCAATGCCAAAACGCTATCTATATGCTTCTGGTCGAAGCTGTTGTCTTCGGTATATTTGCCTACATGGTCAACGTCAGCATAGTCGAAATCTTCGCTATCAGCAATTGCCAATACCTCGTTTCCTGCTGCCTTGTTGAGAAATTCACCATTGTTGTTGAGAAGCTTCAAAGCATTCCACTGACGAGGATTGTGGCTTGCGGTGATGATGATACCGCCGTCGGCATTGCTCATTGTTACAGCAAGCTCGGTGGTAGGAGTGGTAGCAAGACCGATGTTAACAACATCATAGCCCATACCCATGAGGGTTCCGCAAACGATGTTGCAAACCATCTGACCGCTGATACGAGCGTCGCGACCAACAACAATCTTGTTGCTGCCATTAGTGGTGTTGCGACGTATGTAGGTAGCGTAAGCAGTTGTGAACTTTACAATATCCAAAGGGTTGAGTGTATCACCAGGCTGTCCGCCAATGGTGCCACGAATACCGGAAATAGATTTAATCAGTGTCATAGTAATATATATATAATAATGTGTCGTTCGTTTATCTACCACGCTCATAGGTGATAGTGTAGAAGCAAGGGTAAACGCTTGAAGTGGCGTTGCTATGACCCATATCGTGAGGCACGATGAGCTTGACCTTTGCTATCTCGTCGGTTATGGCAGTTGGTCTACCGATATTAATATAAGGCAGAGGAACAAGCCAGCCAGACAATACTGAGGTGTTGGTAGAGCTACCATTCTGTGCCAACATAAGGCTTTCGCCATTGATGAACGAGGCAGTGAATGTGCCGCTATTGTTGGTTACGTTCATCTTATCAACGATAGAACCATAATAGAGGATATCGTTGGTGAGCTGAACAGAGTCGGTGAGGATGTTCTTTTCGGTGAAGCGGCAAAGTACGGTGGCTGTCTCGCCATCCTTTATCTTTTCGCCACAACCATTACGGATAATCTGCATGTAAACACCCTTGGATTTGAACAATACATATTCGTTTTTAGAAACATCAGTCTTATAGCCATTGGCAGCAAACTGCTCTTCGCTGATGACATGGATAGCCGAGTCGGCAACGAATTTAGCAATGGCAGTACGTTCACGCTTTTTCTGGTCGGCATAAGTCATGTCGTCGTTGCATGAAGCCGCCAAGATAACTCCTATTAGGAGCAACATCAAGTATGTTAGTTTTCTCATTTTCTGTTTATTATAAATTTAGTTGCAAAGGTAAATAAAAAAGTTGGTTTTACCTTTCCTTTTTCACCTTTTTTACCTTTTTACCTTTTTTGGATAAGCGACGCAGCCGAGCTGCGCCGAACGCAACCCCAAACCAACTTTCGCTCTTTTACCTTTTTACCCTTTTACTTTTTTACCTTTTTACCTTTTTAATAATTCTTGGGAATAGCTTACGGAAGCGAACAAGCTGTTTGGTGATGCCACCGCCAGCAACAACAATGGTTACGGCAACGATAATGAGTATCAGACCGAGGGTGCTGCGCATGGTGAGTTGTTCGCCAAAAACTGTTATACCAAAGAAAACGGCTGTTACAGGTTCCAAAGCTCCGAGAATGGCGGTTGGAGTGGAGCCTATATACTGTATGGCACCTGTGGTGCAGAGTAGAGATATTGCAGTAGGCATCACAGCCAAGGCTATGAGGTTGCCCCATAGCCACCAGTCGTTAGATTGAGGTACCTGCAGTTCGCCAGAGATAAGTGTGCGACCAGCAAAAAGGAACCAACCGAAGAGCACCACATAGAATGTAACCTTTAGAGTTACCATGTCGTGGAGGCGAGTTTGGTTGATGGCTACGATATAGATGGCATAAGAGAGAGATGACAGAAAGACTATCATTGTGCCAACAAAGGAGAGAGTGGCACCATCTTCGTTTTGATATAGCAAGCCGATACCGCCAATAGCCATAAGCAGACAGAGCATGGTTTGGATGGTGAGTTTCTCGTGGAAGAACATAGCCATGATGACAGCCACCATAATAGGATAATCGAAGAGAATGGTTGAGGCTATGCCGGCATCCATATAGTTGTAGCTTTGGAAAAGGCTTAGCGAAGACAAGGCAAAGATTAAGCCAAGTATCACCAATGGTACGAGGTCGGCACGAGAGATACGGAAAGAGTGCCCACGCCATTTAAGCATGAATGCCAATATAGGAAGTGCAAAAAGATAACGGAAAAACAATACCGAGTCGGGACTGAAGCCTTTGGCATATAGCGGAAGAGCAAACAGAGGGTTGGTACCATAGGAGGCAGCTGCAACAGCGCCAAGCAGATATCCTTTTACTTTGTTGTTCATAATCTGATTATTGGGTTATAGGATGATAATTACACCTCAGGCAGTTTGCCCAAGAGTAGGAGCGAGAAGTTTACCTTGTAGGCTTCCACCATCTTGTCGTGACCTGCCTTTTCGAAGTTTAGCTTGAAGACCTCGGTCATGGCAAAGGCTGGATATATCTCCTCAAAGTGGTTTACTAATGCTTGCTTCACTTCGCGAGGACTATTGGGGTCGGCATGCTCCATAGTGAGAATGCGAAGAGCGAAGTCGCGAAAGAATGTTGCTATTTCTTTTTCCATTTTTTTAGTTAAATATTTAAGCTTGTATGCTATGCGTTGTTTTTATCGTTGGCTTTTGTTATTGCTCTGATGTTGCGCATGATGCCATCATATTTAGCTCTCTTGGCAGCACAGCCCTTGAATAGTCGGCGATAGTCGTCTTCTGTGAGAGATTGCCATTTCTCCCAAGTCATATCGAGCAACTCAGGTTTTGGCTGTAGCTCAGGAATTTCGGTGGCAGTAGCAAACCTATTCCAAGGACATGCCTGCTGACAACGGTCGCAACCATAGAAGGTGTCGCCCATGGTGTGGGCAATGTCATCAGATATCTCAGCCTCTTTGCTTTCGATTGTGATATACGACAGGCAGCGAGCAGAATAGAAGGTGCCATCGGGATTAAGCGCTTTGGTAGGGCAGGCATCAATACATTTGCTGCAGTTGCCACAATGGTTTTCCATAGGCTTGTCGTAATGATCAACCTCGGCAGCTATGATCAGTTCGCCAAGGAAGAACATGGTGCCAGCATGCGGAATGATGAGCTGATGGCTTCTGCCTTGCCACCCAATGCCAGCTTTCTGAGCCCAATATCGCTCGAGGATGGGAGCAGTGTCTACGCATACTCTGAACTCTTGTTTCTCAGGCTCCTTGATGCTTTTATCATAGTTGAGTCCAAGGTTTTGAGCCAAAGCATAGAGCTTTTTGCGTACGATGTCATGATAGTCGAGACCATAGGAATATGCCGCCATCTGCGGTTGACCATCGGGCATAGGAGTCTTGGGAGCATAGTTCATAGCCACAGAGACTATGATTTTTGCACCATTGAGAAGTAGGCGAGGGTCGAGGCGAATGTCGGTATGGTTTGCCATGTATTCCATGTTGGCATAGTTGCCTTCAGCAATCCATCGGTTAAGACATCTTTCTTCCGCTTTGTCTACACGCTCAGCCTTTGCTATGCCACATGCAAAAAAGCCGAGACGTTTGGCCTCGGCTTTTATGATGTCATTATTCAAAAGTCTTGAATTCATATCCTTGTTCCTTTAGCCATGTAAGAGCTTCGGGAAGTGCGGTGTGCAACTTGTCGATGCTCTTCAGTGAGTCGTGGAAAGTGATGATGGAACCATTGCGTGTGTAGCGTTTCACATTGTTGACAACATCTTTGGCAGTAAGCCATTTAGAGTAGTCGCGTGTGACGAGATCCCACATGATGATACGGTATTTCTTAGATAGCCACCAGTAGACGCTATGGCGCATCCATCCATGAGGCGGACGGAACAAGTGGGCATGGATAATGTCGTTGGCTTGGGTTACATTGAAAATATATGTTACAGCCCAATGCTTGTAAGCACCGATATGGTTGAAGGTGTGGTTGCCCACCTGATGACCTTCGGCAATGATTTGATTGTAGAGGTCGTGGTGTCGCAACACATTTTCGCCAACCATAAAGAAGGTTGCCTTGACATTATGTTCGCGAAGAGTTTTCAGTATGAAGGGGGTCGACTCAGGGATAGGACCATCATCGAACGTTATGTAAACCGAACGTTCGTTAGGATCCATTCTCCAAGTCGCCCTGGGATAAAGCCAGCGCAACCATTTTGCAGGTTGTTCTATAAGCATTATTCTTCTACTTTTACTTCTTGATTGTTATTCCTGTGCGTCAGCGTGGCCACCCTTGCCTACATACATACGATATAGAGCATCGAGGGTTTGACCAGCTTTGGCTGCCTTTGTCTTGTCGAGCATAGCGTAAACCTCGCAAGCCTGATTCATGATAGAAAGCTGAATCATGCAGTCGCGCTGGCTCTGTGAGAAGCGTGAGCCTTCGAGCTGGAGGTAATACTGTGCATACTGCACGGCATTGTGCCATACCTTGTCGAGGATATTTGAAGCCTCTGCCTTTTTGCCGAGGATAGCGTAAGCCTTAGCAAAGTCGAGACCGCCACTCATATAGTTGTAAGGTACGTTATAGTCTGGCATCACCTTATCAGCCTTCTGCAATACCTTCAGTGCCTTATCGTTCTTCTGTTCAGAGATGAGAGCGAGGGCAAGCTGAGCAAACAGACGACGATGGGTGTAGCACATGCGCATCACAGTTTCGTCGATATACAGCCCCTTTTGGTCAAGACCACCATAGCGATAGCGATTCATCATGTTGTTGTAGGTCTTCTCGGTATCGAAGTTCTTGGCACCAGGCTTGTTGGTGGTGAAAGGACTGATACGGTTGGCAAGTCCTTCCTGGATGAAGTTGTCGCCAAGGTTCATATAGTTTTCTGCACCAACGGTGAGAGCAACATATATAGGACGAGTCCAATTGCAGTTTGCTATCATCTCGAGCATCATGAGGTCGCCCTTATAGAGAGCGCTCTTGCCAGCAAGCGAGATAACCATTTTGTCAGGGATAGAGTCGCTTGCCATCATCATGCCGCTCTTCTTGACAGCATCCTTATCGATGGTGACATATACGGTATCTGTAGGGATGACATGCATATCGCCCTTGCCACCACGTACCCAATACTTGATGATGTTCTTGAGCTCGAATGGTTCGTCGCCGAAATCCTGTTTTGCTTCCTCAGGGTTTGTCTTGTAGTATTCAAGAACCTGAGATTTCAACGAAGGATTAATCTGAACATATTCGTTGGTGCCTGAGCAATACTCCAATCGTGGCCAGTTGATAGGCACAGAAGGAGAGTCGTAGGCAGGACGACGCATCTGGTCGATATACCAGTCGGTTTGCAGATAGCTGAGGTTGCAGACTCTTGCGTCTGTTCTCACACCCTCTGTCTCTTGGTTGTACCACAATGGGAAGGTATCATTATCACCATTAGTGAAGATGATAGGGTTGCCCTTGTCTTGAAGCGTCATGAGATAGTTCTGACCGAAGTCGCGGCAGGTGTAGCGACCAGAACGGTCGTGATCATCCCAAGTCTGACTTGCCATCTGGATAGGAACGAGCAGACATGCCAAAGATACTACGGCTGTAACGGCAAGGCCGTCGAGCTTGAGATGTTTCTTTATCAAGTCGATGATTGCAGCAACACCGATACCACACCAGATAGCGAAAGCATAGAACGAACCAGCATAAGCATAGTCGCGCTCACGTGGCTGTGCTGGATTCTGGTTGAGGTAGAGCACGATGGCAAGACCTGTCATGAAGAACAGGAAGAAAACTACCCAGAACTGACGAACACCACGACGTCCGCGGAATGTTTGCCAGAACAAACCGATAAGACCAAGGATGAGAGGCAAGCAATAGAATACGTTGTGTCCCTTGTTGGCCTTCAAATCATCAGGCAACTTGCTTTGGTCGCCCAAACGAGCATTGTCGATAAATGGAATACCAGTAATCCAGTTGCCATGCTCAAGTTCGCCATTGCCCTGAATATCGTTTTGGCGTCCGGCAAAGTTCCACATGAAGTAGCGCCAGTACATGAAGTTGCACTGATAAGAGAGGAAGAAACGAATGTTCTCCATCTGTGTAGGCATCTTCACGGTCATTGCCTCACCACAACGGTCGTAAGGAATCTCTGTGCCGTCAACGCCACCCATCCACTGTTCGTAGAGAGATGCACGACCGCTATCCCACATACGAGGGAAGAGCATGTTTTGAGCATAGATATATTTATTCTTGTGGCTTACCACGAAGTAGCGGTCTGGCTCGTCGGCAGACTTCTTCTCTACACGTGAGTAGATAGGAGCACCCTCTTTGATACGAGGCTTACACATGTTTCCGTCAACATCGAGAGCCACCTGAGAGGTATAAGCCTGACCATAGAGTAGAGGACTATCGCCATACTGGTCGCGGCTGAGGTAGCTACCAAGAGTGAAGATATCCTCAGGCGAGTTCTGGTCCATAGGAGGGTTGGCAGCTGAGCGGATTACGATAACGGCATATGTAGAATAGCCAATCATAAGCATCAGCATGCAGAGCAATACTGTGTTCTTCAGACGTGAAGAGATAGTATATACAGCCTTCTTGTTGACAACCTTCTTGTGGTTGAGAACAAACCAAAGAGCAATGAGGATAACAGCACCAATGCCTACTGCCGACCATCCGTAGCCAACGAATGGTACACCGAGCATACCGAAAGCAATGAGGAACGAGATGTTCTCAAGCTTTGTGTTGCGAGCGGTATAGCTCTCGTAGATAGCCCAGATAACAGCAGATACGAGAAGTATGATGTAGACAATCTCGCCAGAGTTGAATGGCATGCCGAGAGTGTTGACAAAGAACAACTCGAACCATCCACCTACAGTGATGATGCCTGGCACAACGCCATAGAGAACTGCAGCAACGAGAACAAACGAGATGACGAGAGCTATCAATGAGCCTTTGGTCTCGATGTTAGGGAATTTGCGATAGCAGTAAACCAATACTATGGCTGGAATACAAAGCAAGTTGAGCAAGTGGACACCGATGCTAAGACCTGTCATATACATGATAAGTACAAGCCAACGGTCGGAATGAGGCTCGTCGGCATGGTCTTCCCACTTCAATATCAGCCAGAACACAATAGCTGTGAATGCAGAAGAGTAGGCATAAACCTCGCCTTCTACAGCCGAGAACCAGAAGGTGTCGCTGAAGGTGTAGATGAGAGCACCAACAAGACCACTCGCCTGGATAGCGATGAGCTTGGATGTAGTGAGTTCTGACCAATCTTTAAGGATGAGCTTCCTTGTGAGGTGGGTGATAGTCCAGAACAAGAACAAGATGGTGGTTGCACTAAGCAACGCACTCATGGTGTTTACCATGCGTGCCACCTGAGTTGCATCACTTGCAAACTGTGAGAACAAGTTTGCGGTGAGCATAAAGAATGGTGCGCCAGGTGGGTGACCAATTTCAAGCTTATAGCCTGTGGTGATAAACTCCGGACAGTCCCAGAAGCTGGCTGTCGGTTCAATGGTGGAGCAATATACAAAGGCAGCGATCAAGAACGCTACCCATCCCATGATATTGTCCACTAATCTGTATTGCTTCATTTTTTTATATGTAAATGATATTTAATTCGATAATTTGCTTACTTATTCGCCTGTTTATTTTGTGCAGAATAGAATTTAACCTTGCAAAGATAGTACTTTTGTGTCATATAATGAGAATAACAGCCTAAGAATTTAGTTATTTTCATATATGCTATCTGTTTTGCGGTTCATATTCAGGAAGTGCTCTTCGAGTTTTTCTTTCGGCATATTGGCTGCAGAATGATAGTGCATGGTGTGGTTTACGCAAGCGATATGCTTGGTATATTGCAATATTTCGGCAATGTCGTGGCTTACCACCATCACGGCACATTGATTGTTTGCCACTTCCAACATCTGATACATCTGCTCCTTAAACCTTATATCTATATATGTGTTAGGCTCGTCGAGGATTATGATGTCGGGTTTTGATACTATCGCCCTTGCCAACAATACTCTCTGTAGCTGACCACCACTCAGTTCGCCGATATTCTTCTTAGCAAAAGATGTTAGCTCCATACGCTCTAAGGTGTCGGCAACCTGCTGATGTTGAGCTTTGGTATATGGGCGGAAGAAATGCCTGGTGGTCTTTAGTCCTGAGAGTACAACATCGTAGACAGATATTGGAAACTTGCGGTCGATGAGAGTATATTGCGGTAGATACCCCATCTTTATCTTTTCCACTTTCTCGCCATTGCGGTAGAAGGATATGTTGCCACAGTCGGGCTTTTTGAGTCCGAGAATCACCTTTACGAGGGTAGTCTTGCCACCGCCGTTAGGTCCTATGATGCCAAGATAGTCGTCGTCGTAGATGGTGAGCGATATATTGTCGAGCACCTTCTTGCCGTCATAGCTTGCCGAGACGCCTTCTACTGTTATAAGTGGTTTCATTTCAAGATGTTTGCTATCTTTATCATTTCCTCGTCCCATTGGTATGCCAAAGGGTCGATAGTCTTTATCTCCGCTCCCAAACCCTTAGCCACGATGTTGGCATTGGATGTTGAGAATTCTTGCTGTACCAATACTGTCTTTACACCAAGTTTCTTGCCCTGCTTGATGATGTCTTGCATTTGCGATGCCGAAGGCTCTCGTCCTTCTTCCTCAATAGGCAATTGTCGGAACATATAGTCGCGAGCATAGTAGGTGAGTGCAGGATGGTAGATAACGAAAGCTCGTGTGGCATTGTTGTCGAGATGCTTTCGTATCTCAGAGTCGACAGTTTCTAAGCGTGAGAGCAATGCTTCAAGATTCTTTTTGAAGTATGTGCTGTCTCCATTGTCAACGGCTATCATATATCTGCAGATATTCTTTGCTATGATAGCGGCATTGGTAGTGCTCATCCATGTGTGAGGATCAGGAATGCCGTTGGCAGAGTTGACCTCAGATATTCCGTCGCTTGCAGAGTTGATGATGGTATGAGGAGCATTCTTCATGATGCGCTTAAGCCATGTCTGTTCAAAGCCAAGGTTGCCCACTTTGATATACATGCAGCATTTTGATAGTTCAGCTATCTGTTCTGCAGTAGGTTCATAGGTTTCGGGCGAAGAGCCATGGCGAACCAATGACTTAACATTAAACTTATCGCCACCTATCTGCTCAGCGAAATATCTTAGCGGTTCTATGCTCACATAGATGGTGTTGCCAAGATTTACGTCTTTTTTATCAGTACAACTGATGATAGTTGCTAATAATATAATAAGGTATAGATATTTTCTCATTACTAATTATTTATTATCGTGTTATCCACGAGTGATGATTATACTATGAGTTCTTTTCCCTCCACCAGCACGTAGGCTAAAATGACATATCTGATTAACTTGCCCAATGTGATACTCGTTATAGAGATAGGGATGTTTGACCTCATTAGTCCTAAGCAGATGGTGATGGCGCTACCTAATATAGGGACAAAAGCAAAGAAACCCATCCATGCTCCGTGTCCACCCATAAAGCGTGTGGCTTTGTCGAGACTCTCTTTCTTTACATGTAGATACTTCTCTATCCAGTCAAGACGACCTAATCTGCCTACACCATAGTTGAACATACCACCAGCCACATTGCCTATGGTGGCATATATTGTAAGCTCTACTGGTTTAAGTCCGGCTGCAAACAATGCTGCAAATACAGCTTCGCTGCTGAAAGGAAAGAAGCTGCCTGCCAAGAATGCTGCCACGAGCATGCCCCAGTAGCCATATTCTATCAGTAAGTTTATTATTATGTCCATAAATTGAGAGCTGTGATGACCAATGCGATAGCCATGAAAGCTAATGATGCTATATTTGTTATTTTTGTTGATGTCAAAGCAAGGAAATGTCCTATCAGCGGCGCTGTAGATATGATGAGCATATGCGTAGCGATGCTGGCATGCTGTGGTTGTAAGATTATCAATACCATAGTTGCTATTGTCATGGTGATGAACATTTCGTAGATCATTCTTGTGCGTATCTTGTCCATGTAGCTGGTACGCAAGAAATGAATAGAACCCGTTATTGCCAACAAAGCTATGAAGCCAAGAGGCAGTAGGTCGTTGATGCTACAGTTGTAGAATTCGAAAGGTTGTCCAAACTCTGCTATTGATGCAACATGTTGTATAAGGGGAGTGATGTCGCCCATGTAAATGTAGTAGGCAGAGATAAACCAGTAGGGAAGTAGTATTCCCATTATTGAGGCAACGAAAGTGCGAATGCTTAGAGCAAGGATGTTGGTTCCAGTAAGCACCCATAGCAAAGGCACAAACAACAATATCTGAATCCATACTGTGCTTGCTATGCCAATGGCGGTAAATGCCCAAAGCACATATCCTGTTGCCTTCTTGTCTTGATAGGCATGAAACAAAGCAAGGTAGAAAGCCACGAAACACACGCTGACGATGCATCCATCTGTGGATTCTATCTTGTGAGGTGTCATCATCGTTAGTACAAGAAACGAACAAGACACCATTCGGCTATATATTCGTATTAACGAATTGCGGTTGTTGAGCTCAACCATCAATAAGGTTGCAACAGCTGTTAGTGCAAGTTGCACCCAGATGCCTTCAGCAAACAATCCGCTGATAATACATATTAATAAGGTATAAGCCGCGCAGATGGGGAGTGCCCATCTGCTTTCGGCTATTCTGTTTTGTGTTCTTTTAATCATTACAAATCCTGTCCGATATCTCTTCTGAAGTATTTATCGGTGAACTGAAGTTTCTGTGCTTCCTCGAAGCTCTTCTGCAGAGCCTCTGCTTTATCCTTACCATATGAGCTAACGGCAATAACACGTCCGCCGTTGGTGACAACCTTACCATCTTTCAAAGCTGTACCGCTATGGAAAACGATGCTACCATCAATATCCTCGATACCTGTAATCTCGTAGCCCTTCTTGTATTCCTCAGGATAACCGCCACTAACAAGCATCACGCAGACAGCTGCACGCTCATCGAACTCAACCTTCTTCTCAGCAATATTGCCATTGGCAACACCCTCGAACAAGTCTACGATGTCGCTCTTCAAGCGAAGCATCACGCTCTCTGTCTCAGGGTCGCCCATACGGCAGTTGTATTCGATAACCATTGGCTCGCCCTCTACATTGATAAGACCGAAGAAGATGAAACCCTTGTAGTCGATATTCTCTTCAGCCAAACCATCTACAGTTGGACGGATAATGCGGTCTTCAACCTTCTGCATCCACTCCTTAGTAGCGAAAGGAACAGGAGTTACGCTACCCATACCACCTGTATTCAAGCCTGTGTCGTGTTCGCCTATACGCTTGTAGTCCTTAGCCTCAGGAAGAATCTGATAGTTCTTGCCATCAGTAAGTACGAATACTGAGCACTCGATACCACTCAAGAATTCCTCTATCACTACACGAGCAGAAGCGTTGCCGAACATACCTCCGAGCATCTCCTTGAATTCCTTCTTAGCCTCTTCGAGAGTAGGAAGAATGAGAACACCCTTGCCTGCGCATAGACCATCAGCCTTAAGTACGTAAGGAGCCTTAAGAGTTTCGAGGAATTTCAAGCCCTCTTCGATAGTTGTGCCATCGAAAGTCTCATATTTAGCTGTAGGAATATTGTGGCGCTTCATAAACTGCTTGGCAAAATCCTTGCTACCTTCCAATACGGCACCAGCCTTAGAAGGACCGATAACAGGAATATTCTTTGTGCGCTCGTCGTTCTTGAAGTCATCGTATACACCCTTTACCAATGGATCTTCTGGTCCAACTACAACCATGTCGACACCATTCTCTACTGCGAAATCTTTGAGTTTATCAAACTCGTTGACTCCTATGGCTACGTTTTCTCCACAGTTGCTTGTACCTGCATTGCCTGAAGCAATAAAGAGTTTCTCTACTTTCTCGCTCTGAGCGATTTTCCATGCCAAGGCGTGCTCACGGCCACCGCCTCCTAACAATAAAATTTTCATTATAACTAATGTTTAGTGTTTAATGTTTAGTGTTTAATTTAGAAAATAGTAGATTTTATCTTTTCCACAACCTCATCGAAGTAAGGTTGCTTCATTCTGCTTATTTTCCTTATAACGTCACGCTCTATATCACCTACCAATAGTTGACATTTTACATAACTTTGTTTTTTCATTGGAGTTACTAACATGTCATCCTCTAAAGTGTAACAATATTCGCTATTGTAGTTTTTAGAGGATATCATGCATAAGTATATAAACCCTTCTGCTAATTGAAGTTCGTTATTGCTAACTATGAGGGCAGGATGAGGCTTAGAAGTTCCGTCAGGAAATACAAAGTTGATTTCAACAATGTCTCTTTGCTCGTATTTCATATTAAAATTACAAATCTTTAGAGAACATGATAGCAGCGTTACGTTTTGCTGTTGTTAGAAATGCCGCACGTTCAGTCGCAGCATCGATATTTGAATCAATATGCATTTCTGTCTTTGAAGTTATATCAGATTTATTCTCACTTGTTATAGTTGTTGCTTTTGTTTCTGATGTAACTTTACCTTCGTATTTGCTTTTAATGTTACTCATATTGTATCTCCTTTCTTTATTGTTTTGTTATTTCAAATAGTCGTCAAAATACTGGCTGATGCGATCGTGCAAATGAACGCTCTGATGACCTCTCATGTTATGAGGTTCGCCAGGATATACGAAGAAGTCTGGCTGAGTGCCAGCTGCGATACAAGCCTTGAGGAATGTAAGGCAATGCTGAGGCACAACAGTAACGTCGTTCAATCCCTGAATAATCTGAAGCTTACCCTTTAGGTTCTTAGCCTGGTAGAGTAATGAAGTCTTCTTGTATCCCTCAGGGTTTGTCTGAGGAGTATCCATATAGCGTTCGCCATACATCACCTCATACCAATGCCAGTCGATAACAGGACCACCGGCAACACCAACCTTGAATACGTCAGGATAGTTTGTCATAAGCGAGATAGTCATATATCCGCCAAAGCTCCAACCATGAACACCAAGACGGTTGGCATCTACATAAGGCAAGCTCTTAAGATATTCCACACCCTTCATCTGGTCTTTCATCTCTTCCTGACCAAGCTGACGGAATGTAACCTGCTCGAAAGCCTTTCCGCGGTTTTCGCTACCACGGTTGTCGAGGATAAAGAGCAGATAGCCCTTCTGAGCCATGTAAGTCTCCCAACCACGGCTGCTATAGTTCCAACGAGCATCCACGTTGTGGGCATGCGGACCACCATATACATATATAATGGTAGGATACTTCTTGTTAGGGTCGAAGTCTACAGGCTTAACCATACGCCAATATAGATCAGTTTCGCCATCAGCAGCCTTGATAGTTCCGCAGCTATACTCAGGCACCTTATAACCCTTCCAAGGATTCTCGGCAGTAAAGTAAGCCAGGCGGTCGCCAATCTCCATATTCACGATAGCAATCTTGCGAGGCACGGTAGGAGTAGAGTAGTTATCATAGAGATACTTGCCACTCTCGCTGATTACGCCATTATGCCATCCTTCGCCATTAGCATCTATCAGCGTGCGCTTACCAGTCTCTACATCCACCATAGAAATGTTGCGCTGGATAGGAGAGTATTCGTTGCTTGCTATGATGATATTCTTATGCTTTGGATAGAAGCCCAAAACTTCCATTACCTCCCATTTGCCACTTGTGAGCTGCTTAATCTCGAGCGACTCGGTGTTGCTTGCCATACGGCTGCCATGCTTGCCGAGAGTGCAGAGATACAGATGATTGTAGCCATCCTTGCGGCTCTGCATGATAAACGAGTTGCTATCCCAAGGCAAGAACATGATAGGGTGGAGAGGTTCCACATATTTCTCATCAACCTCGCGATATAGTTCGCCTGTCTTCTCGCCAGTCTCTGCATCATAAGCACATAGGCGACAATCGTTTTGGTCGCGGTTAAGCTCGAACATATAAATCTTCTTGCAGTCTGGGCTCCAAGCTATAT
>OIZT01000473.1_pt1 | contig 24935 bp, 29 predicted proteins | sample 1588611 | NCBI WGS metagenome assembly OIZT01 (sample SAMN03283278) | human gut metagenome | biome: human-associated habitat; material: feces | host: Homo sapiens | place: Peru | collected 2012
AAGATAATAATAATAATAATGATAATAAGTCTAATTCTAAAGTATTGAAAATTAAATTTAGACAAGAGTAATTTTGTCTTTTTTTCTTTTAATGTTTAATTTTTTTTGATATAATAAATTGTGTGATAATAATTGCTATTTACAAATAAATAAATAATAAAATTGATTATCAAAAATATAGACATTGTTAATTAATTTTGATACAATTATATAAAGGAGGGTTAGTTATGGAAAGATATAATATATTACCTGCGGATACTTATATTGTAATTAATAAAAGTATTTTAAATAATGAAGATAGAACTATTTTAAATATGTTATATCAACCTATAATTGGTCCACTTCCTATTATGTTATATTTTTCTTTATGGTCTGATTTGGATAAGATGAATATTATGAGTGATGAACTTACACATCATCATTTGGTTAGCAATATGCATTTATCTTTGGATGAAATTGTTTTAGCAAGAAAGAAACTTGAAGCAATAGGATTAGTTAAGACTTATTACAAAGAGGGTAGTGTTAATAATTATGTATATGAGTTATATTCTCCACTTAGTGCACATGAATTTTTAACTCATCCTATTTTAAATATTGTTTTATATAATAATACTGGTAAGAAAGAGTATGAAAGTATTATTAATTATTTTAAACTTCCTAGGATTAATTTAAGTAGTTATACTGATGTTACTTCTAGTTTTAGTGATATTTTTACTAGTGTTCCTTTAACTTCTTATGAGGTAATTAATGATGATATTAGGAAAGAAAATAAACTTAAACTTAATATAAATAGTAATTTTGATTTTAATTTTCTTAGTTCTTCATTTCCTAAGGGAATAGATGCTAATAAAGTTTTAAATAAGGATAATAGGGAACTTATATTAAATTTATCTTGTATATATGATATAGATGCAATGAAGATGCAAAATATTATAAAGGGATGTTTTAATGAAAGAGGTACAATAAGTAAGGATGAATTAAGAAAATCTTGTAGGAATTTTTATCAATTTGATCATGGTGGTGTGTTACCTACGGTTGTAGATAATGTTCAACCTGAATATTTGAGAAAGCCTATTGGGGAAGATTCTAAGAGAGCAAAAATGATTTATACTTTTGAAACTACAACTCCGTATGAACTATTATGTAGTAAGAATGGTGGGGCAGAACCTACGAAAAGAGATTTAAGATTAATCGAAGATTTAATGATAGATTATTCTTTGAAAGCTGGAGTTGTAAATGTTTTAATTGATTATGTTCTTAAAACTAATAATAATAAATTAAGTAGAAATTTAGTTGAAACTGTTGCGGGTCAATGGCAAAGATTAAAGATAGAAACTGTGGAAGATGCAATGAGTTTGGCAGAAAAAGAGCATAAGAAATATAATAAAGTTAAGGATAAAAAAGTTAGTGTTCAGGAAGAAAAGATACCTGAATGGTTTGATAAAAAAATAGAAAAGAAAGAAGTAAATACTATTAACAAGAGTAAAATTGATGAATTATTGAAGGAGTATAGATAATGGAGAGTCTTGGGGAATATATTAAAAGAAATTATAAAGATAATAGTGATATGCTTAATAAGAAATTTGATGAATTATATGAAGATAATCCTTTATTTAAAAAGATTGTTAATTCATTAGATGTTGAGAAAAGTAAACTTGTTAATAATACTTCAAAAATTATGGATTCTGTTAATGAATTAGAAAGATGTATGAAATGTAAAAACATTTTAGAATGTAAAAATGAAGTTAAAGGATATGTATATTATCCTAGTATAGAAAATGATGATATTGTATTTAGTTATATAATGTGTAAACATAAGAAAAAGTTAGATGAAAAGAATGCTTATTTAAAAAATATTATTTCTTATGATATGCCTAAGGAATTATTAAATGCTAGTATGAAGGATATTGATACTGATGATGAGGCAAGGTATGAAGTAATTTTATGGTTAAAGAATTTTATTGATAATTATAAAAAAAATGATTTAAAAAAGGGTTTATACTTGACAGGAAACTTTGGATGTGGTAAAACATATTTAGTATGTGCTATGCTAAATGAGATGGCTAAGAAAGGTCATAAGATTGGTGTAGTTTATTATCCTGATTATTTAAGAAGTTTAAAGGAATCTTTTTCTGATGATTATTCAAATAAATTTAATGCTATAAAAAATTGTGAATTATTACTTATAGATGATATTGGAGCAGAAACTACTACTGGTTGGGGTAGAGATGAGGTTCTTGGTACAATACTTCAATATAGGATGCAAGAGGGATTGGTTACATTTTTTACTTCAAACTTTACAATGGATGAATTAGAAGAACATTTTAGCATTAGTAAAGGTAGTAATGATAAGGTTAAAGCAAGAAGAATAATGGAGAGAATAAAACAACTTACTGAGTGTAAGTCTATGATAAGTTTTAATAGGAGAAAGTGAGGATATTATGAAGGAAATTGATAAGGATTTTATTGATGAGAAAGGAAATAAAAATACATTACAAATTGAGTCTGAAAATGATTTTGATTTAAAATTACCTGGTAAGTATAAATTATGTAATTTTAATAGAAAAGATGATAAGAAGAAAAATATATTTACTAAAGATATTAATCTAAATTTATTTGGTAAAAAGAATAAGGAAAAGGGTAATAATATTTTTACTAAAGATATTGGTGTAGGTAGTAGTGGCTTTACACAAGTTGCATCTTTATCTGTTATTATTGCTATTGCTATGCTTGTTGTAATGTATGTTTTATTTAAGTTCTAGGTGATAAGATGAAGAATTATATATTAGATTATGTTAATGAAAATGAGTATAAGAAAAAAGAAAAAGCAATAAAGAAATATAATATGCTTGCTTATAAGAAGTTAATATTTGAGTATTATAACGCTTTAAGGGAAGGTAATTTTTTAGGAGTTTGTGTTGAAACTGATAAAAAGAATGGTATTAGTAAATATGAATTAAAATTACCTACAGATAATATGTTTGCTAAGGTACATGGTCCACTTATGTTACATTATTCTGTATATGATGCTCAACATATTGTTATGCTTAATACTTTGACTCCAGAAGATGTATTAACCGAAGGACATATGGAAGAATTATCTACATATAAGGGTGTTATGGTTACTAATTCACATAAAGAAAAAGACATGTTTAAGATTAATTTATTTAATGCAATGAAAAGGGATGATGGCTTTACTAAGTTAGCAGGACTTTCATTATTAATTATTATAGCACTTGTTATTATTTTAATAATAGCATTATAAAAGGAGGTGTATTTATGGATTACACTGCTTTACAGGTGAAAACTAGTTATTCTATATTAGAGAGTTTGAATAGTATCAGTAAACTAGTTAGTAGAGCTAGTAGTCTAGGATACACCTCTTTATCTATTACTGATACAAATAATTTATTTGGGGTAATTGAGTTTTATTTGGAATGTAAGAAATATAATATTAAACCTATTATTGGTATTGAGGTTAGATATTTTGATACTGTATTTTTACTATATGCAACAAATGAGTTAGGATACAAGAAAATTATTAATATTTCTTTGAAAATATCTGAAGAAACTTTAAGTATTAATGATTTAGAAGACAATAATAATATTATTATTGTATATCCATATAGTTCTTTTAATAAGGAGATATTTGATAAATTTAAATATAAATATGTTGGATATAGTAATAGTATTGAAAGAGATAATATTGATAATAGTTATAAAAAAGTATTTATAAATAATGTTAGTTATATTGATAAAGATGATTATAAATATCTGGATTATTTATTTATGATTAAAGAAGGTAAGGTACTTGGGGAATATGAATTAAATACGCATATTAATGAATATTTACTTAGTTATGATGAAGTATTAAAAGTAAGTAATAAAGAAGATATTCTTAATACTAAGGAAATTAGTGATATGTGTAATTTAACTATAGGTTATAAAGATGGGTTACTTCCTGTATATGATGAGAATATTAATTCTTTTGAGTATTTATCTATGTTATGTAACAAGGGGTTAAAAAGAAGACTTAATGATGATGTTAGTGAATTATATCAAAATAGGTTAGATTATGAACTTTCTATTATTAAGCAAATGGGATTTTGTGATTATTTTTTGGTTGTATGGGATTATGTAAAGTATGCTAAATTTCATGATATTTTGGTAGGACCCGGTAGAGGTAGTGCTGCAGGTAGTTTAGTTAGTTATACTTTGGGGATTACAGATATTGATCCTATAAAGTATGATTTACTATTTGAAAGATTTCTTAATCCAGAGAGAGTTACTATGCCTGATATTGATATTGATTTTGATAATGAGAAAATTGATGAAGTAATTAATTATGTTATAAATAAATATGGTGAAAAGAAAGTAGCGGGTATTATTACTTTTATGAGAATGTCTGCGAAACAGGTTATTAGGGATGTTGGTAGAGTTCTTAAGATTAATTTACCTATAATTGATGCAGTTAGTAAACAGATAATTTATCCAACATTGGTAGAAAATATGAATAAGAATGTATCTTTTAAGAGAATTATTAATTCTAGTGAGGAATTAAAGAGGCTATATAATATTTCTTTGAAATTAGAAGGATTAATTAGAAATCCTAGTATTCATGCTGCAGGTATTGTAATGAGTAAATATTGTATTGATGAGACTATTCCTTTATATAAGAGCGATTCTGGAATGTATTTGACTGCTTTTACTAAGGACTATTTAGAGCCTTTAGGATTATTAAAAATGGATTTTCTTAGACTTGCTACTTTAAGTTTTATTGATGATGTAATTAAGAATATTAGAAAGCAAAAGGGTATTGATATTACTTTTAGTAAGATACCACTTGATGATAAGAAAACTTTAAAGATATTTTATGATGTTAAGACTGATGGTATATTTCAGTTTGAATCTGATGGCATGAAGAATTTTTTATCTAAACTTAAAGTAAGTAGTTTTGATGATATTGTAGCAGCATTGGCTTTATTTAGACCTGGTCCAATGGATAATATTGATACATATATAAGAAGAAAAGAAGGTAAGGAAAAAATAGATTATATTGATAGTTCATTAGAACCTATTTTGAAATCTACTTATGGTATTATTATTTATCAGGAACAGATTATGGAAATTGCTAAGGTTATGGCAGGTTATACTTATGGTGAAGCTGATGTTTTAAGAAGAGCGATGAGTAAGAAGGATGAGAGTAAACTTCTTAAAGAAAGGCCTAAATTTATTGAAGGTGCTGTTAGTAAGGGATATTCATTAGATAAGGCTAATTATGTTTTTGATTTGATATTGAAGTTTGCAGATTATGGTTTTAATAAATCTCATTCAGTTGCTTATGCAATTATAGGATACAAGATGGCGTTTCTTAAAACTTATTTTCCTATGTATTTTCTTTCTAGTTCTTTAACTAATGTTATTGGTAATGAATATAAAACTAAGATGTATTTACAGGAAGCAAGAAGTAATAATATAAAGATATTATGTCCTAATATTAATTATAGCGATTATAAATATGAAGTAGTAGATAATTCTATTAGATGTCCTATATCTATTATTAAGAATATTGGTAAAGTTGGATATAATGAAATAGAAAAGGAAAAGAAGAATGGTGAGTTTGTAGATTTTACTGATTTTGTTGTTAGATGTTATTCACAAAGTTTGAATAAAAAAAGTATTATTTCTCTTGTTTTAGCAGGTTGTTTTGATGAGTTTGGTTATAATAAAAAAACTTTAGTTAATAATTTAGATAACATTATTAATTATGCTGAACTTGTTAATGATGGTGGTATGATTGAATTAGAGAAACCTGAACTTGAATATTATGAAGAATATTCTAAGGAAGAATTAGTTAATTATGAATATAATGTATATGGTTTTTATTTATTATCTCATCCTACTTTAATTTATAAGGATAATAATGATGTTGATTTAGTTAATATTGATAAATATTATGATAGAAAAATTAATATTGCTGTAGTTATTGATAGGGTTAAGGAAATATTAACTAAGAAAAATGATGCAATGTTATTTGTATATGGTAGTGATAACACTGGCAGTATTGATATTATTTTGTTTCCTAATGTATATTTGGAAAATAAAGATATTAATAAAAAAGATGTTATTCGTGTATTTGGTAGGGTAGAAAAAAGATTTGATAGATACCAAATTATTGCAGATAAGGTTAGTAAGTTAAATTAAAAGATACCTATTTAAAAAGTGTAAATGGGTATCTTTTTGGTATGTCTATTTCAAATGTTAATAATTCATTTGTAGTTGGATGGTAAAATGATAATTTTTTAGCAAATAATGCTATTTGTGTATTAGGTTTTACATTTTTATTATATTTTTGGTCTCCATATAGGGGATTATTTCTTGAAGAAAATTGTACTCTTATTTGATGTGAACGACCTGTTTGTAAATTTATTTTTACTAAATTTAAGTTATCTACTGTTTTAATTAATTCGTAGTCTAGTATGGATAGTTTTCCTTTTTCTTTAGTTGTTGTTTTAGATATATTAGTTTTATTGTCTTTGATTAAATAATCTTTTAAAGTTCCTTTTTTGTCTATTTTATTTTCTACAACGGCATAGTATGTTTTTTTTAATTTGTTTTCTCTTACTTGATTACTTAGTCTTGAAGCTGCTTTGGAAGTTTTGGCAAATACCATTACTCCACCGACTGGTCTATCTAATCTATGTACTAATCCTAGGTAAACATTACCGGGTTTATTATATTTTTCTTTTAAGTAATTTTTTAATATTGTTAGTAAATCTATATCATTAGTAATATCTTCGCACACTGGTATATTTATTGGCTTTTCTACTACTAAAAGATGATTATCTTCGTAGATTATATTAATTTTTAGTAATTTTTCCATATATACCACATGGTAATATTAATTTTTCTGTTGTAGGTAATCCAATTTCTCCAGTTTCAATATTACTATTTTTAAATGTTTGATTTAAAATATTACTTAATGATGTTGGAGATACTCCAGTTGTATAGGAATTAATTAATACAAATAAATAATCTTTATCTAAGATATCATATACTTTGTTAAGTAATTCTTTTAGGTTATCTTCGAATTTCCATACTTCTTTGTTTGGTCCTCTACCATAACTTGGGGGATCCATAATTACAGCATGATATGTTCTTCCTCTTCGTTTTTCTCTTTCTAGGAATTTAATGGCATCTTCGACAATAAACCTTATGCATTTATTATCTAAGTTACATAGATGCATATTTTCTTTTGCCCAATCGTTTATACTTTTTGAAGCATCAACATGAACTACTTCGCTTATATTATCAGAGCTTGCTGCAGCCATAGTAGCACAACCAGTATAGGCAAATAGGTTTAATACTCTTAGATTTTTTTGATTAGAATTATTTAATTTATCCATTATATAATCCCAGTTTGTTGCTTGTTCTGGGAATATTCCTGTGTGTTTAAAATTTGTTGGGCTTACTTTGAATTTTAGATGCTTATAGTTAATAGTCCAATATTCTGGTAATTTTTTTCTGAATTCCCATGAACCTCCACCTTGACTACTACGATGATAATATCCATCCCAAGTATTCCATATTTTATTTGTTTTATCTTTATTCCATATTATTTGTGGGTCAGGTCTATTTAAAATAATATTGCCCCATCTTTCTATTTTTTCTCCTTCGCCAGTTGCTATACATTCATAATCTATCCAATTTTTACTTAAATTTATCATAGTATTCCTCCGTAAAGTATTATAGCAAAAAAAATATCACTATTCAATTAATAGTGATTAGTTTTTTCCTTTTTTTACATATTCTTCTTTCATAATTGTAATTACTCTTACTAGAAAATCTAAATCTGTTTCAAGTAACATTTTACAGTTTTCTGTTACATATTTGATTTTATCTTCGTATACTTCGTTGTTTTCTTCTATGTCTAATAAGGAAGATATGCTTACTCCGAATAGTGATGATACTCCTTTGATAACTGAGGCGGTTGCTTCGGTTTTGTCATTTTCTATTCTTGATAAGCTGTTTCTATTTATTTTTAGTTTGTTTGCTAGGTCTTCTTGGGACATATTTTGATTTCTTCTTAATACTTTGATTTTTTCTCCTAAATTCATGTTACTTCACACCCTCATATAAAATTATATATATTTGTTAGAAAATAGTAATATTTTGATAAAAATTTAAGCAATGTTGCATAATATTTCAACAATAATACTAAAATATATTAATAATTATATATAAATAATAGGTATTTTCTTAGTCTTGTAATGTTTTGTCTAAAAAAAATTAAAAAAATTAAAAAAAAGTATTGCATTATTTTTTAATATAGTTTATAATAAAGTAGTCTTTTGAAAGAAAGGCGTTAAGTGATTGCCTAATTAGCTCAGTCGGTAGAGCACTCGGCTGTTAACCGATAGGTCGTAGGTTCGAGTCCTACATTAGGCGCCATTTGAAAATTAAGTAAGTTTAATACTTACTTTTTTTGTGCTTTTTAATTTTCTTTTTATTTTATTTTTCATATATTATAATGGAAGTGATAGTATGGAATATATTACTAAATATTTGGTAGAGATATTATTTTCCTTTGTTAGTTTCTTATTTGTATATTTATATAAAAGAGTAAAAAGTGTCATTAGTACTATGGATTCTACTAAAAAGAGTTTACTTGCTTTAACTAAAAATTTATTTATTCAAAAGTATTATTTTTATAAGAGACAGAATTCTATTAGTTTATATGAAAAGGAAGCTTTAACTAATTTATATGCTGAATATAAGAAACTAGGAGGTAATGGTGTTGTAGAAAATATGTTTGAAGAAATAGATTTAATTCCTTTAGATAGGTGTGATTAGTTATGGATATATTAATTACTAATGAACTAATTAATTGTTTGCTTATTTCTATGATTGTTAGTGTAATTAATATGGTTATGGTACAAAAATTTAAAGAATTATCTTGTGTTAAGAATAGTGATCAGGTTTTTATATTAAACTTAATATTATCTTTTGCTATTGGTATACCTTTTTCAATTATTTTTTATAAGTTGGAGTTTTATTATAGTGTATGGGTTTCTATATTTTCTTTTGTAGGTGCTTCGAATATTTATGAATTATTGAAAAAACAAACTTTAATTGATTATACTCCATTTAAAATTTCTGATAAGTATGAAAAAAAGAGCGATAGTTAAACTATTGCTCTTTGTTTATATACCATGTTTTTACTATGTCACAATTGTTACTTAATGGTTCAGGATTTGGCATATCTATATTTACTATTACTGGTAACTTAAAGGCGTTTCCAAATATCATGCATGTTCCTGGATGTAATGATTTTATTTTATTTATTGTGTTTTCATCGATATTTTGTACCATGCTTTTTATGAAATTTAAGTCTTTAGGATGATACATTTTGAATATTAAGAAGTTGCTACATTGTGATATTGATGTTTCTGATATTTCTGATGGCCTTTGAGAGATTAATCCTAAAAGTATACCAAATTTTCTACCTTCTTTGGTTATTCTGTCAAAGATATTATATCCTAATATTTCAGTATCTGTATCATTTTGTACATATCTATGCGCTTCTTCTAGTATTATGTGGAATGGTATTGATGCTCTATTTTCTAATGTCGTAATGTAATCAAATAATATTTTTGAATATATTTTTACTAATGTTTTTGCTAATCTATCATCTACATGGTTTATGTTAAAATTTATTATTTGTGCTTTTCTGTTATTTTTTGTTGTTAGTAGTGATTTTATATATTGCTCTTTTGTCATATAGCCACTTGTTTTAAAGAAGTTTACATAATCGCTATTAATAATTGTGTTAAGTCTTATTTTTAATATGTTTGCGTTATCAAATATTTTATCACTGTTGAATACACCTTCGCTTATTAATGCGAATTCTAATGCGTTGTAAAAGTCTTTAATGTTATATTCAAATTCACCATCTGGTAGTGATAATTCAAAATTGTCTTTTAAAAATGTTTCTAAGTAACTTATTACTAATTCTATATCTGCAAATTTATTATCTGGTTCAATAAAAATACATTGTCTTATACTTCTTGTCCAACCACCTTTGGTTAAATTTATATTTAAGTTAATATTTTCTGTATTAAATTTTGATAATATTGATACTAATTTATTTCTAACTTCAGAGGGATTTTTGCCACTAAAGATTATGTCTAGTATACATCTTGCTATGATATCATTTTTTTGTTCTAGTAGTGATTCACTGTTATTTTTAAAGAATGTTACTAATTTTAAGGCTTTTTCTATCACTTGTACTTGACTTTGATTTTCTACATTTAGTAATAATGCTATATCATCTGCTTTTAATAAATAAAATGGTATTGTTAATAATTCTATGTTTTTTTCTTTTAAATCTGTTGTATAAAGTTTTGTATTAATATTAGGATTATTATTTCCTATATTTAGAAATGCTTGTTGATACTCTCCATAAGCATCAAATAAAAATATATTACTTCTAAATGGAATTTTGTTTGGATCTTCGTATATGCTTTGAATTATTCTCGCTACTGAGTAACTTTTTCCTGAACCTGTATTACCTAATATTGCAAAGTGATTAGAAAAGAATGGATTAATTGCTAGATTTATGTCATAGTTTTTATATAGTACTGATGTTCCTAATTTTAAATAATTATTTGTATTTGCTGAAAATATAATATCTAAATCTTCTTTTGTTATTAGTCTACATGTACTTTTAAATGCGGGTTTATTAATATCGCCATATATAAAATTATTGTTAATTATTTCTCCAACTATTTTAACTTGTATATATTGATTAATATTAATTATTTCTCCAATTAATTTTTGATTTCCTTCGAACACAACATGTTTGTTAATCATATTTCCATATTCATATATATCTATGCTTGGCTTTAAATCTATTATGTTATTTTCTATTTTAACTATTGTTCCTATCATATTATCACCTACTTTAAATTATATCTTAATTTTGTTTTTATTGCTAGTGATATTTGATATTTTTTTTATTTTGTGATAAAATAGTTTAAGTCTGTTTGAAAAGGACTATAATTTGATTGACAAAATTTAGTTTTTTTGAGATAATTTTATTGTAGAGGTGATGTATTATGGATCATGATAAAATTACTTTGACAATTAAAGATATTTTAGAGAAAGAATTTAAAATAGATGCTAGAGGATATAGATTACAGGAAGTTGATAAATTCTTGGATATTATTATTAAGGATTATAACGAATATAATAATATTATTAAGGAACTCGATAAAGAAAGAAAAAGTTTGTTACAAGAAAATCAAGAGTTAAAACAAGAAGTTAGAAATTTAAAATCTAGCATTGAAGCAGTAAAATTAGATGAAAAAGAAATTACTAATGTTGATTTAATTAGAAGAATTTCTCAATTAGAGAAAATTGTTTTAGGAAAAGAGCAATAATATCTGGGCAAATGCTGCATTTTATGTAGAGGAAAGTCCACGCTTACACTGTCTGTGATGATAGTAGTGTTTGTGCTTAGGGAAAAAATAACCTAAGGCAAGTTTAACTTGACGGCATCATCTTATCTAAGGGAAACTATGAGAAAGATGATATAAAGTGCCACAGAGACGAGTTTATTTAGAAATAAATAAAATGAAACGAGGTAAACCCCACAAGTAAGAAACTCAAATTTTGGTAGAGGAACTATTCTTAAGGAATAAGAACTAAGGAATGGATGAATTTCATAGATAAATATTTGCCGCCCTTTATGGGTACAGAACGTGGCTTATAAGATATTATTATTTTTTATATGGAAGGATTGTTATGAAAGACATTGGAATTAAATTAAAAGAAAAAAGGGAAGAAAATGGTGTCTCGATCGAAGAGGCTGCTGAGGATTTAAAGTTAAGACCTAGTCAGATAAAAAGTATTGAAGAAGGTAAAAGAGAAGATTTTGATGATGTTTTTTATTTAAAACAATTTATTAAAGAATATGCTAAATATTTAGGGTTAGATAGTGAAGAATTAGTTGATCAATTTAATGAATATTTATTTGATTATACTTCTAAAATTCCTGTTGATGCTATTGAAAAAGCTAAAGAAGAAAAAAAAGAAGAAAAGAAGGCTTTTGTTTCTCCTTATACATTTAATAGTGGGAAGAAAGAATTTCCTAAATATTTAATAATTATAGTAGCTATTTTAGTGTTAATAGTTGTTGGCTATTTGGTTTTAAGTAAGTTTCAAAAAAATGAATTTTCTGATAATAATATAACTTATGTTATTAGGAGGTAGTTATGAATACGGCAAATAAGATTACTATTTTGAGAGTTATAATGTCATTTATTATAATGATTTTATTACTTTTTCCATTTGAACTATTGAATATTAAGTTACCTACTTATATATTTAATGGTAATATATATATTGAATTAAAATATATTATTGCTGGTATTTTATTTGTTATTGCGTCATTAACTGATTTTCTTGATGGTCATGTAGCGAGAAAATATAATATGGTTACTGATTTTGGTAAAATGGTAGATGCTGTTAGTGATAAACTATTAACTAATACTGTTTTAGTAATATTAGCGTGTGATGGTATGATTAGTCCAATAATAGCTGTTGTTATTATTGCAAGGGATATATTTGTTGATTCAATAAAAATGGTTATGGGAAATAAAGGTAAAGCAGTAGCTGCAATTAAAGTTGCTAAGTTTAAGACTGCTTCACTTATGGTAGGTATTATTCTTACTCTATTTTATAATATACCATTTGAACTTATTAATTTAAGAGTATCAGACTTTATGCTTGTACTTGCAGCGATATTATCTGTTATATCAGGAGTTAAATATTATATGATGGCAAGAGTTTATTTTACTGATAAATAAGATTTGTTTGACACGAGTCTTTTTTTATGATATTATATGTTTGCTTTTGAGAGGGGAGTTTATATGGCTTATTATCAATGTATTGATTGTAAATATTATGATGAAAATGATTTGAATAGATATGGAGAAGGTTATTGTACTGAAAGATGTCAATATTATCCAAAATCTGATAAGGCTTGTTCTAGGTTTGATAGAAGAAGTGATTATCAAAGTTCAGGATGTTTTTTAACTACTACTATATGTAATATTTTTGGCTTTGAAGATAATTGTATTGGTCTTGAAACTTTAAGATATTTTAGAGACACTGTTTTAGTTAATAATATTAGATATCATAAATTATTAGCAGAGTATGAAGTAATTGGCCCAGTAATTAGTGAAAGAATGTATAAAGATAATAATCGAATAGAAGTTGCAGAATATTATTTTGAAAACTATTTATATGATATTATTACTGATTTTGTTCCAAATGGTAAAAGTGATGATGCAATTAATTCTTATGTTAATATGACTAATGATTTAAAGAGAATGTATGGTATTACTAATGAAGTATCTAATGATGATATTAATAATATAACAAATATGATAAAAAATAAGAATTATAAAGTGAAGAAAAAGACTAAATAATAAGTTTTTTTCTTTTTTGTCAAAATATACCAAACAAATGTATGAAAAAGTATTGACAAAGATAAAAAAATATTATACAATTGGTTTGTACTGTGATGGAAGGGAGAATTATGAGTAAGATAGTAGAAAAAGATAAGGCTTTATCGCAAGTTTTGGCTGATATTGAAAAACAATTTGGAAAAGGGGCAATAATGAAATTGGGCGAGCAAGAAAATATGGAGGTTGATGTATCTCCATCTGGTTCAATTTCATTAGATATAGCACTAGGTGCAGGTGGTTATCCAAAGGGTAGGATAATTGAAATATATGGACCTGAATCATCTGGTAAAACTACTTTTGCTTTGCATGCAATTGCAGAAGTTCAAAAAAATGGTGGAAGAGCTGCTTTTATTGATGCAGAGCACTCACTTGATCCTGTTTATGCATCTAATCTTGGAGTAGATATTAATGAATTATTATTATCTCAACCTGATACTGGAGAACAAGCATTAGAAATATGTGATGCTTTGGTTAAGAGTGAAGCGGTTAGTATTATTGTAATTGACTCTGTTGCTGCTTTAGTTCCTCAAGCAGAAATTGATGGTGAGATGGGGGATTCACATGTTGGACTTCAAGCAAGACTTATGAGTCAAGCTTTAAGAAAATTATCTGGTTCAATAAATAAAACAAATACTATTGTTATATTTATAAATCAGTTAAGAGAAAAAGTAGGAGTTATGTTTGGAAATCCTGAAACTACTCCTGGTGGTAAAGCATTAAAGTATTATGCTTCAGTTAGACTTGATATTAGAAGAGGTGAACAAATTAAACAAGGTAGTGATGTTGTTGGTAATAGGACTAATATTAAGGTTGTTAAAAATAAAGTTGCGCCACCATTTAAAACTGCTACAGTAGACATTATGTATGGTGAAGGTGTCTCTTATGAAGGAGAATTAGTGGATTTAGCAAGTGAAGCTAATATTATTGAAAAAAGTGGTGCTTGGTATTCTTATAATGGTAATAAGATTGGACAGGGTAAGGAAAATGTTAAATTATTACTTAAAGATAATGTTCAATTAAGGAATGAAATTGATAAAAAAGTTAGAGAACATTATGGTATTTATAAGAAAGAAAAAAAGAAAAATAAAGAAGTTAAAGAGGAAGTTGCTAAGTAGTGACTTCTTTTAATTTTGACTTGACAATATTTTAAATTAAAGATACAATGGTATTGTATAGTTTAAATTAATAATAATTTTTTCTATAAAAATAAATAGGAATGGAGGTGTTCGTGTGGATGGAACAATATTCTCCATTTTGATGTTTGTTCTTGGATTAATTGTTGGTGCTGGTGTTTTAATTTTTATAAATTATTTAAAAATAAAAAATAGTGGTAATAAAGCAGAATTGATTATTGAAAAAGCAAAAAAAGATTCTGAAAAAATAAAAAGAGATTATTTATTTGAGGCTAAGGAAGAAGCTCATAAATTAAAATTAGAAACTGAAAAAGAAGTAAAAGAAAAGAAAAATGAAATTAAAGAATCAGAAGATAGATTACTTCAAAGAGAAAATAATATTGATAGAAGAGATTTGGCTCTACAAAATAGAGAAAATTCTTTAGAGGAAAGAGAAAACAATTTAATTGAAAAACAAAAGAAAATTCAAGAAGCAACAGATGAAATGGAGAACATAAAAAAAGAACAATTAGAAAAATTAGAAAATATTAGTAAGTTTACAAAAGAACAAGCAAAAGATGCTATAATGAAAGATGTTGAAGAAAAGATGGATAAGGAGATTGCTTTATATATTAAAGAAAGGGAAGCAGATGCTAAGCTTGAAGTTGATGATAAAGCAAGGGAGTTACTTGTAAATTCTATGCAAAAATATGCTGCAGATATTACAAATGAACAAACAGTTTCTGTTATATCTTTACCTAGTGATGAGATGAAAGGTCGTATTATTGGTAGAGAAGGTAGAAATATTAGAACAATTGAATCTGTTACAGGTGTTGATTTAATTATTGATGATACTCCTGAAGCTATTGTTATATCTAGTTTCGATCCATTAAGAAGAGAGATTGCTAGACTTACACTTGAAACTTTAATTAAAGATGGTAGAATACATCCTGCTAGAATTGAAGAATTATATGATAAGATGTGTAATGAAGTAGGTCAACAAATTAAGGAATACGGTAAGAAAGCAATATATGAGTTAGGATTATCTAGAATGGATCCTGAACTTGTTGAAATTGTTGGTAAATTACATTTTAGAAGTAGTTATGGTCAAAATGCTTTAAAACATTCAATTGAGGTTGCTAGAATTTCTGGCATTATTGCTGGAGAACTTGGGGTAAATGTTAATCTTGCTAAAAGAGCAGGTTTGCTTCATGATATTGGTAAAGCAATTGATTTTGAAATGGAAGGTAGTCATGTTCAAATAGGAATGGACTTAGCTAAAAAGTATAATGAAGATGATGTTGTAATTAATTCAATTGGATCACATCATGGTGATATGGAACCTACTAGTGTTATTGCGGTAATTGTTGCGATTGCAGATACCATTTCTGCTTCTAGACCAGGCGCAAGAAATGATTCATCTGAAAATTATTTCCAAAGATTAGAACAATTAGAAAAAATTGGTAATGAAATTAAAGGCGTTGAAAAAACATTTGCAGTTCAAGCAGGTCGTGAACTTAGAGTTATGGTTAAACCTGATGAGGTTGATGACTTGAGATCATTTGCTATAGCTAGGGAAATAAAAGACAGAATTGAAAATGAAATGCAATATCCTGGTACTATAAAAGTAACTGTTATTAGAGAAACAAGAGCAACTGAAGAAGCTAAATAGGCTTCTTTTTTGTTGACTTAAAAAATTAATTATGATATATTTAGGTTATAATGGAGGATAAAAATGTTAGATAATTTAACTATTGAAGAAAAAATAGGCCAAATGTTAATGTTTGGCACTAATAGCAGTAATATTGAACCTATATGTAATCTTATTAGAAATTATAAAATAGGTGGTGTTATTCTATATAAGAAAAACTATTCTTCTTATAAGGAAATGTTAGAAGTAATAAAAAAATTAAAAGATGCTAATAAAGATAATAAATTACCTTTATTTATTGCTATTGATCAAGAGGGTGGAGTAGTAAATAGATTACCTAATGATATAGAAAATATTAAAAATATATATGATGTATCTAAAAAAGATAATGTTGATTTAATTAAAGAACATGCTGATATAATATCTAATATTTTATACAATAGTGGAATTAATATGAATTTTTCTCCTGTTCTTGATATTTATAATAATAGTAATAGTAGTGTTTTAAACAAAAGATGTTTTAGTAATGAAGTAGAAAAAGTTTCTTTATATGGTAGTATCTATATGAATGAAATTAAAAAGAATGGTATTATTCCTGTTGTTAAACATTTTCCTGGTCATGGTATTACTAAGTTAGATTCTCATTATTTTTTACCTTATGTGTTTAATTATAAGAAAGTATTGGGTAGTGAAATTATTCCTTTTGAAAATGCTATTAATGAAGAATGCGATGCAATAATGATAAGTCATTTAATAATAAGAAAATTAAGTGCATTACTTCCATGTTCTATATCTAGGAAATTTATTACTAAGTATTTAAGAGAAAGATATAATTATAATGGTCTTGTTATTACTGATGATTTAAGAATGAAATTGGTTGATTTAATATATGGTAGTTTATCTTTAAAGAAAGCTTTTTTATCTGGGAGTGATATTATTTTATTAAAATATAAAGAAAATGATGAAGAATTATTTGATTTATTATATAAATATGCTAATAAAAAATCTATTATTGAAAATATTAATAAAAGTGTTTTAAGAATTATTGATATTAAAGATAAATATAAAGTTGATGATTCTAAATTTGAAAATATTTCTATTGATAATATAAATGTTATGATAAAAAAATATAATTCGTTATTTTAATTGTTAAAAAAGTGTAAAAATATAAAAAAAAACTTTACTTTACTTATTTTTATTGTTATAATTTATTTATGAAATAGAGATGATAAGGTGGTGATTTTGTGAGTGTCACTGGTATTCAAAGTCAAATAGATAGTGTTAATGAAGAGATTACTAATACTTCTAATAAAATTGAAGAAACTGATAATTTAATTAAAGAAATAGAACAAGCAATGGAAAACGTTAACTTGTTGTGGGAAAGAGTTAATGCTGATGGGTGTAAGAATACATTTAATCACGTTAGAAAAAATTGCGGTTTGCCAGTTGTAGATGATACTGGTACTGTGACAAATGGTGATTTTCAGAGTTATTGGGTTGTTAAAGATGCTGCGGGTAATCCTTGTGGTGATATAGTTAGTTTCGGTAATGCTTTGGATGGCGTTGTTTCACAAATAGACGAAGTGTCTGTTTCAATGAATGATGTTATGGCAAAAGCACAGGAAAAAATAGAAGAGTATAAAGCTGAAATTGCTAATTTAGAATCTGAGTTAAATGCTTTACAAGAAAGAAAGAATGATTTAACTGATCAGTTGCAGGCTGAAAAAATTGCAGAAGCAAAGCAATATGGTGAAAAAGTTACAAATGATAACGTTAATGTCGATAATGTTTTTTAGAAAGGAGAATGAAAATGAATAATAATATGTCTGGTAAAATATGGATGAGTCCTAAAAGATTATATGAAATATCTTTGGCAAGTTCAGATTTAGAGGGTAGAATTGATAATAATTTTCAAAAAATGAATAATGCGTTTGAAGGTGTTCTTCAAGCAGTAAAAACACCTGAGTTACATCAACGTGTTGTTGATTTGTATGATTTATTTAAACAAATAGAGGCAAATTTTAATAATAATACTAGAAATCTTAATGATTTCTTGACTAAAAAATTAAATGAATATAATGAGCATGCTTTAAATGTTGCTGAAGCATCAGGTAATTTATCTAGTAATCTTGGTTTTACAAATGGTGAATCAAATGCAAGTGATAATGTTTTTACTAGAAATGTTGATATGAGCAATAATGTTGTAAATAATGAACCTGTAACATTAGAAATTAAAACAGGTCATAGAAATGTTCCAGTTAATAATGATTCTGTCGTAGATAGTGGAATAAGTGCTATTGACAATAATTTTGCTAGTAAAATTGATATGAAAAGTGATGCTTTGAATAATAGACCCGTAACATTGGACATTAAAAGAGGTAGTGATTTTATTAATAATGGTTCTACTGTAGATAGTGGCGTTATTTCACTTGATCCTCGTGAACGTGGTGGATTTAATATTTCTGATATGTAATTATTAGATAATAAAGAAATGATTGTTTCTTTGTTATATATAACTTTTGTTATATTCGAAAGGAGGTGAATGTATGGAAGATACATTTAGTGTTGATTTAACAAGATTAGCAGGAAGTATTGAAGAATTAATTTCTTATAAAAATGAGTTAACAAATAATCATGAAGAATTAGAAAACTTAATTAATGAATTAAGCAGTAGTTGGACAAGTTCTGAAGATGTAGGAAAAGACTTAGCAGATTTAAAGAATGGTCTTAATGATTGTACTGCATGTTTAGATAGTTTAGTTATTCCTGCTTTAGATAGAATTATTGCTATCATGACTGCTTTAGGTGAGGGAACAAAGCAAATTGCTTCATCTAGTATTAATTAGTATTCAATTATATATAAGGAAAGGAGTAATTTAGATGAATGGTAAATTAACTTTAACACTTGATAAGTTACGTGAAGTTGTAGCAAATGGTAATGATACTAGAGATCGTTTGTTGCAAACAGCAAACTCACTTACTTCTGAATTAGAAGAAATATTAACTTTTGTTGATATTACTGATTTAAATTCAAAGATTTTACAACTTAGAGATAATACTGCTCAACTTACTGGATTAGTTGTAAAAAACTTTAATAGTTTAAATGAATTTTTTGATACTCAAATTAAAAATTATTCTAATTTGGGTCAAGAAGCTAGTGAAGTTGTTGGCAATGTTAACTCAAGTATTGGTGGATAATAAATATAAAAGTGAGTACTTAATATGTATGCACTTTTTTATTTTGCTAAAAATTATTTACATTTACATTTAAATTTGCTATAATGTTTATGATGGTATATAGGTTTAATATATGATTTTGTTAAATAAGAATACTTTTATACTTTGTGAAAGGAGGTAGTCAAGTTTAATAACTTGACTGTGATATTATGGAAGCTTTAGATAATGAAAATATTAATTCTGGTAGTGATATAAGTGATGATGAAAGAAGAAAAGCACAGATAAATAATGAAATTGGTAATTTGAGAATGGAGTTATTAGATTTAAAGGAAACGAAAGAAAAAATTGAAACTGCGATGGAGAAGGTTCAAAGTGCTGCTTCTTCGGATAGATTGTCAGGTACTGCCAACTCTTTTAATTGGATTGTTAATAATATGGATACTTATTGGAGTGCCACAGATAGTTCTGCTCGTGATGCTGTTAAGGATACTTTAACTAAAGTTGGAAATGAATGTGGAAGTTCTGGAAAATTAATGGCACAAGTTGGCCCTGTAATGAATGCAGCAAATGAGAAACTTGATGAAATTAATACAAAAATTGAAAATATTCAAAATGAGATTGATGTTTTAAGTGCTTCATTGTTACAAGAAATGGAGTAGTGATTGTATAATGAATGAAAGTGATTATATTGATAATACAAGTGAAAATCATAATTTAGGTTCTGAAATTTTCAATACACAGTATGCTAACTCTAGTGAACTTTCTTTTTACAATTTGAATATTGTCCACGTTGATTATATGGAAATGAGGAGAATGTTTGAACGTATACGCATTTTAAATGTAGAAATGATACTTGGAGTTGCTGAACTTTTTAATTCTTTAAATGAACTTGCATCTTTGGTTGATTATAAATTAAATGTTGATGATTTAGGAATGAATTCAATTGGATTAAAATCTAATTTTGATTGGAATGAAGAAGATGATTTTAGTGGTTTATCTAATGTTGATGCTGTTTCTTCTGAATATATTTTAGGACTATCAGATAATATTTCTAATGCTTTGAAAATAATGAATTCACAAATGGTTAAATATCAGGAACAAACTGAAATTACTGATAAACAAATAGCAGAGTTGAATGAAATGGTTCAACAAATAATTAATAATCCAAATTTAACTTATTATGATACTGTTGATAAGAAAAATGTTGATATTTCGTATAATGAATGGTTACATAAATATAAAAAAGCAGAATTGCTTAATAATTATGGTATTGTTGATTTTGATGAGTTGATGGTGACTACCAATAATAATAATACGGTAAATATTTATGATTATATTGAGCAGAATTTGCAGGATGAGATGAAGTTACTTGGAGTTAGTACTGGTAAGGAGTATCTAAGATATATACTTGATGATGCTGAAAAGAATGCTACAAATAATAGGGAAAAGGCTGTTTGTGGTGCTCTCGCTTTAAATAAATTTTTGGGTGATAATAATATTACGGCTAATTATGAATATGGTTCAGGGCATACTAATTTTTCTATTGATGATTTAGCTAGTGGAACTGATTGTAGTTCTTATGTATCTATATTAGTTAAAGAAGGAAATCCTAACTTTAGTGGTGGAGGAACTGGAGCATTTTTATCTGATTATACAAATATATCTAATGTTAATATTGATGATATTTTACCTGGTGATATATTAACTTCTAGTTCCCATGCTAGGTTTGTTGTTGGTGTTGATAAAGATACTAATACTATAATAACTGCTGAAAATTTAAATTATGGAGTTGGTTCTGTAATTAGAAGGTACTCTATAAATGATTTAATTAATTCTGGTTATAAAACTTATCATGTTGATTATGACAATTAATAGGAGGTGAAAATATGAATAATTATTTTCCTGATAAAAATACTTTAGAAACTACTGATGGAAAAAATAATTATGTAAGTAGCAATAGTATTCAAGCTAATTATCCTGGTTATAATACTGCTGAAACAGTTGAGGTAGTTGATGATAATAATGTAGAAGATACTAATGTTACTGATAATAACAGTGTTGATTCAAATTATAGTAATGATATATTAAAATCTGATATTGGATCTCCTATTTTTCATGCTGATGTTTCTGGTGATACTCTTTCTTTTTATAATCTTGGTATAGTTTATGTTGATTATATAGAAATGAAAAGAATGTTTGAGCGTATTCGTAAAATAAATGCAGATATGACTATTGGAATAGCTGATTTAATTAGTTCTTTAAGTGCACTTGCATCTTTAGTTGATTATAGTTTGGATTTAGATGATCTCGGTATGTCTTCGATTGGATTAGAATCTCATTTTGATTGGAACGAAGAAGAAAATTATAGTAGATTGGCTGGATACAATGAGGCATCTTCTGGATATATTTTAGGATTATCTGATAATGTTTCTAATGTTTTAAAAATTATGAGTCAGCAATTAGATTCTTATAAAAAGCAAACTGAAATGACAGATGAAAGTATAAGAGATTTAAATAATCTGGTTAATCAAGTAATTAATAATCAAACTTTAACTTATACTACTACTGATGGTGAAGTAATAACAATTTCTTATAATGAATTATTAAATAAATATAAGGAAACAGAACGTAAGTATTTTCAAATTGATGGTATAAATTTGTATAATGCTGATGGTAGTGTTAATAAGAATTCTATTGATGCATTAAATGATCTATTAAATAATGAAGTAGCGAACAAAAGCGGTGGCTTTATGACTCCAGAAGAAGGTAATGGTTTAACTTATTTGCAATGTACTTGGTGGGCACAGGCAAGGGCTAGTCAGTTTTTAGGTGAAAGATGTCCAAAGTTTTCTGGAAATGGTGGTAATTATTTTAATAGTAACAAAGAAAATCAATGGTTTGAATATGGCACAGAGCCTAGACCTAATTCTCTTGTAGTTTATAATTTTTCTGGGTGTGGTCATGTAGGATACGTAGAGGCAGTAGATTATGTTAATGGTAAAATATATATAAGCGATGCTAATAATGGCGAATCATTTTTGGGTGTTGAGGAACTAGATATGGATGGTAAATGGTTCAGTTGGTATCCTCAAGGATATGTTTATTTGGATTTGCCTATTAGTAATAATGATTAATATTTTATGTGTTAAATTGAGAATTTTATTCTCTTTTTCTTTATCTTTATATATTTTTGTTGTATAATATATTTATATTACAGGAGGATTTATATGGGACTATTTGATAAAATAAAAAAAGTTTTTGTTTCTAAAGAAAAAGAAGATAAAGTATATGATGAGGGATTAAAAAAATCTAGGAATGAATTTGTTTCTCAGTTAAGTAATTTGAGTAAGAAATATAAAAATATTTCTGAAGATTATTTTGAAGAATTAGAAAATATTTTGATTATGGCAGATATTGGTGTTAATACTGTTATGAATTTTGTTGATAAATTAAGAGATAGAGTAAAGAAAGAACATATTACTGATAGTGAAATTTTAAAAGAAATAATTGTTGATGAATTACTTATTATGTATGTTGATAATGGTGTTGTTAGTACTAAAATTAATATAGATAGTAATCCTTCGGTTATTTTATTTGTTGGTGTTAATGGAGTAGGTAAGACTACTACGATTGGTAAAATGGCTTCGAAATATCGAAAAGAAGGAAAGAAAGTTATGCTTATTGCAGGTGATACGTTTAGAGCAGGTGCAGTAGAGCAAATTGTAGAATGGGGAAAAAGAACTGATTGTTATGTTGAATATTCTACGAATAAAGATCCTTCTTCGGTTATTTATGATGGATTAGTTAAGGCTACTAATGAAAATTATGATATTGTTTTAGTGGATACTGCTGGTAGACTTCAGAATAAGATTAATTTAATGAATGAACTTGAAAAAATAAATAAAGTTATTAAGAAAGTTATTCCTGATGCTCCCCATGAAACATTACTTGTGATTGATGCTACTACTGGTCAAAATGGTATTAGTCAAGCTAAATCATTTAAAGAAATAACTGATATTACTGGTATTGTATTAACTAAATTAGATGGTACTGCTAAGGGTGGTATAGTTATTGCTATAAAAGAAGAAGTAGGAATACCTGTTAAATTAATTGGTTTAGGTGAAAAAGAAGAAGATTTAAAAGTATTTGATATTGAAAAATATATATATGGATTATTTAAGGATTTATAGAAAGGGTGAAAAGTATGGGTTTTAATTTAAAAAATATTAAGAAAGGTAAAAAGAGTATAGATAATAAGAAAAAAGCAAGCGCAAAAGATTATGAAAGATATGCTTGTTATGTTGTAGGATTATTAATTATATTGTTATTTGTTGCAGTTATTAAAAATGCAATATTTGTACCTGCATTATTAATTACTATCGGATTAGAATTATTCTGTATTGCTTATTATTTTATTGATGATAAATCAAAAAAGAAAACAGTTTATGGATTATTTATATTTGGTGTTGCTTTGGTGCTTTTTGCAGTTATCTATACGATTGTTAAAGTTGTTTAATATGGAAGAAAGAGATTATTATATTATTTTATATGATTTATATTCATCATTATTTTCTGTAAAACAAAAAGAGTATTTTGAAGATTATTATTTTAATAATTTATCATTATCTGAGATTAGTGAAAATGTTGGTGTAAGTAGAAATGCGATACATAAAAGTATTAAATCTATTGAGAAAAAGTTATTATTTTATGAAGATAATTTAAAGTTATATAAAAAGAATTTAGAACTAAATAATATTATTAAGAATATTAGTGATAAGAATATTAGAAAAAAGTTAGAAGGTATATTTTATGAATGATGGATTAAATTTTAAAATTGAAGATAAGAAAATGCCTATTGATGAATTGCCTATGGTTGATTTTGATAATAATAGGAAGATAAGTTATGGTTTTGTTAATATTGTTTTTCTTAGTGCAGGTATATTTACTTTTGCTATGTGGATAATGTTATTATTTTTTAGGAGGTAATTTATGAATAACAAACTATATGATACAAGTTTACCAATTAATGGTAATGCTAATAATTTAAATAATAGTGTTATAAATGATAATAGTCAATCTATGTTAAGTAGATATGCTGATGAATTAACTAGTGTTACATATATTACTAATCCTGCGATTGCAAGAGAAGAAGAAATAAAAAAAGCAATATTAATATTACTTACTCCTGAAAAATCTGCAGTTTTGGTAGGTAAACCTGGTATTGGTAAAACTGCCATAGTTGAAGGTATTGCTTATAAGATACAAAGAAATGATATACCTGATGCTTTAAAAGGTTATAAAATATATAGAGTTAATACTACTGCTTTGTTAGGTGAAGATAATGGTGAAAATAGAGTTTTAAAACTTGTTAATGAACTTAAGACAATGGATAAGATTATTTTATTTATAGATGAAATTCATACTTTAATAGGAAATGATGGAGCATTAGATTTAGCAAATATG
>OIZT01000475.1_pt1 | contig 24893 bp, 10 predicted proteins | sample 1588611 | NCBI WGS metagenome assembly OIZT01 (sample SAMN03283278) | human gut metagenome | biome: human-associated habitat; material: feces | host: Homo sapiens | place: Peru | collected 2012
CCTACCAATGGAACGTCCGAAAACGATGGGCCGACCATTGGTAGGGCGCGACGTCCTCGGCACGCCGCCTCGGAGGTGAAGGCCCGGAGGCGGGAGCGGACGAGGGGGAAGAGGATCACCTCGAGGTCGCGGCGGGCGGCGGCGTCCGCGAAGACGATCCCGGCGAGCTTCGGGCGGTCCACCGATCCGTCGGCGGCGAGGACGCCCGCGCCGAAGCGGGCGACGATGGCGGGAACGGCTGCACCGCCGGGGGCCTCCAGCTCATGCACGACGTCGTCGGCGTCGAGAAGACGAATGCCAAGTTCCCGGAGGAACTTGGCAAGCGTGGACTTCCCGCAGGCGATGCCGCCTGTGAGGGCGATTCTCATGACCGCTACTTCGCTTCCGGCGCGGGCGTGGCCTTCACGTCCTTGTCGGAGGCGGCGGCCGTCGTGTCGGAATCCTGGTTCTGGATGATCTGGCGTCCGTTCGGGTCGACGAGGCGCGCCGAGACGAAGATCAGGAGGTTGCGCTTGTTGGACCACTCGCTGCGGCTGCGGAAGAGGCGACCGATGAAGGGAATGTCCCCGAGGAAGGGAATCTTGTCCTCCATCGACTTGCGCTCCTCGGTGATGAGGCCGCCCATCACGATCGTCGAGCCGTTGTAGAGCGTGACGTGGGTGTTGATCGAGCGCTCCTTGAAGAAAGGCTGCTCCATCGGAACGGAGAACCAGTTCATGTCCGCGTCGCCGCTCGCGAGCGCGAGGGTCTGCGCCGCCGAGGACATCACGGCGGACATCGGCACCTTCATGCCGTAGTCCTTCCACGTCGGCTCGGAGATGACCTTCGGCTCCAGCGCGAGGTTGATGAGGCCTTCCGGCGAGAGTTCGGGCGTCACCGTGAGGATCACGCCGACTTCCTGCGTCTCGAAGTTCTGCGGCTCGACCATCGGGAGGATCTTGCCGTCGCTGCCGCCCGTTGTGCCGCCGCTCACCGACGTCCCCGAACCCGAGGAGGTGGACTGGATCGTCACGTCGTAGTCCTGCGGGTAGCGGTAGATCGTGACGACCTTGATGACGGCCTCGTTGCCGCTCTTCGTGACGACCTTCGGCGCGGAGAGGAGGTCCGTGTCGCTGCGCTGCGAGAGCATGTGCAGGATCATCGAGAGGTCGGCGTTCCCGAGGAAGGCGTTGATCTTCATGAACTTGTCGTTCACGCTCGCGCCCTGCCCGGAGATGTGGTTGCCCTCCGTGCTGAGGTAGCGCATGCCCGTCTGGTAGGTGGAGCCGTCAATCGCGTTGATGCCGACGTTCTTGCCTGTCTTCGCGAGCTGGAAGATGTTGTTGTTCGCATCGACCCTCCCGGGGCCCGTGTACGTGGGATTTTCGGCCGTCGGCGTGAAGACGCCCGTCTTGACCCAGTTACCGTGCGTGATGTCGTTCCAGCGCGACCAGCCGCCGCCCTTGCCCGTGGTGGTCGTGGTCGTCGTGCCCGGCCGAACGCCGACCAGGTTCCCGTTGGCATCGTAGTCAAGCGTGTTGCCGCCGGTCGTCGTGGTGGTCGACGTCACATCGTAGTTGTTGATGTCCTTGAGGTTGAGCGCCTTCGCGAGCTTGCCGCCGACGTTGAAGGAGTAGTCGCTGTTGAGCAGCCACTCGAAGCCGAGGGAGTTGAGGTCTTCCTGGGCGACCTCGACGAAGCGCGTCTCGATCTCGATCATCGACGGGGTGACGTTCAGTTCGTTGAGGGCGTCCTCCAGGATGGCGAGCTGGTCTTCCGTGTTCGTGACGCGCAGCTTGCCGACGGCCTTGATGTACTTGATGCGGGAGTTCTGCGGCCAGGTGACGCCGAGATCCTCGAAGTAGGCCTTCCACTGGTTCTCGGGGCTCTCGCCGCCGTCGTCGTCGCCGCCGCCGCTGAAGTCGCCCGCCTTGCTGTCCTTGAGCGAGTTGGAGGCGTCGTTCATGCGGTCGACGAAGGACTCGACGACGGAGTAGGTGCGCGTGACGAGTTCGTCCGTCGTCATCGTCTTCGGCATCACCATCACGACCGAACCCTGCACCTTGAACTTGAAGGCGGGGTTGCACACCTGGCAGACGAGCTTCAGAGCCTCGTAGAGGGAGATGTTCGACGCCGTCACGTTCGGGATGACGGGGACGTCGCCCGCCGCGGCATTGCCCTCGTCGCCCGCATCGGACGAGAACGCATTGTCGTTGCCGCCCTTCGCCGCACCGGCATCCGCCGCGCCGCTGTTCTTCAGCGCCGTGCCGAGCTGGAGGACGAAGTTGAAGCCGCGCTGGTCGACGGGGATCTCGGGACGGTCGTAGTCCTTCGACGCCTGGCGGAAGTAGTCCACCGCGTCGATGATCGTCGCCGGCGGACGGAAGGAAATCGCCGGGAGCATCATCTCCTTCATGCGCTTCTCGATCGACTGCTCGACCGAACGCTCACCGTCGCCGCCGAGCGGGGACTTCGCCGTACCGCCCGAAACCGTCTTCAGGTCGGCCGAGTTCACCGCGTACACCGGACGCCACGCGGCGCCCACGTCGGCGATCATGCCCTTGCGCGTCGCCTCGCGCTCCTTGTCGATGATCAGGTCGCGCTTGCGCTGGATGCGGTCGCGGAGCGCAATCGCCTCCTCGTTGTAGGGATCGCTGCGCAGCACGAGGTCGACCTGGTCGAGGGCGTTCGCGAGGTCCGCCACGGCGAGGTACTGGGCGGAGAGGCGGATGCGCTTGCGGATCAGGTCGCGGTCCTGCTTGTAGTCCGCGTCGTTCCGACGGTGCTTGATTTCGGAAACGTCCGTCTCGGCCTCCTGCACGGATTCGGCCTTGAGCGAATCCAGGAACGCGGCGGCGTGCGGGTGGCGCTCGGCCAGCGCCTCCTTCGCGTAGATCTCGGCATGCTCGCGGTCACCGTCCTTGAGAGCCTGCTTCGCCGCACGGTACTTCGCCTCGGCCATGCCCTCGCGGCACTCCCTGCGCCACTGCGCCGCATCCTCGCGGTCGCTCAGGTGCGCAAGGGCGAAGCGGTACTGCTTGAACGCCGTCTCCCAGTCGCGCGCCTCCATCGCGGCCCGCGCCACGCCGAGTTCCTTGTTGGCCTGGGCGTCGAGCGCCTGACGGCGCAGCGTCTCCGTCGCGACGAGATCGCTGATGAGCGCGGCATCCGGATTGACGGGGCCGGCCACCGGCTCGATCTTGTTCTGGACGGGCTTCGCCTCGGCGACCGGCTTGGCCTCGGCGACGGCGGGCTTCTCCTCCACCGGCTTCGCTTCTTCGGCGGGCTTGGCCTCTTCCGCAGGTTTCTCGGCCTCGGCAGGCTTCGCCTCTTCCTTCTTCTCCGCTTCCGGCTTCGGAGCCTCTTCCGCAGGCTTCGCCTCTTCGGCGGGCTTCGCGGCCTCCTTCTTCTCCTCCACCGCAGGCTTCGGGGCCTCGGCAGCGGGCTTCGGGGCCTCGGCAGCGGGCTTCGCGGCCTCCTTCTTCGTTGGCGCGGTGTCGAGGTCACTGAGAAGATCGTCCAGATCGTTCTGCGCGACAGCGCTCGTTGCAAGGACAAGCGAAACACAGGCGGCGCCCAAAGCGGCAAACGTATTTTTGGCTCTCATCGAGGATGCTCCTTAAAGGTCTCTAAATGATACCCCATTCTGGGGGGGAGAATCAAGTCTCAACGCACGGTTTTTTCTTTTTTTGTCTGGAGGTCGCGAATCGTCACTTCGCAGCCGCCGTTCACGCCCTTGAGCTTCGTCACGCGGTAGGCGCGCTCGTTCACCTTGAACTCGGTACCTTCCGAGACGACGATGTCGCGCCCTTCGCCGCGGTTGTAGCGCAGCTGAACCTGGGATTCCACCGCAATCGTGCGTTCGTTGATGCGGATTTTGAGCGTCTTGCCGTCGCTCTTGCGCCGCACATCGACCGTGGAGACGTCGGTGGGGACCTTCATCTTGGTGCCGGGGCGCAGACGAAGCTCCTGCTTCGGCTCGTAGGCCTCGACGGTCCAGCCGGACGCCCAGGCGTTCTTGCCCTCGCCGCGAATCTCCTCGTGCAGCTTCACGAAGACCTTGGCGTCGTAGCCCGTCACGCCGTGGCGCTGGAAGGTGAAGCGGTGGCCGCCCGGAATCGGCGTGACGGCGTTGAAGTAGAACGGCAGCGTCGTCTGGCGGATGCCGCCGGAGACCGTGACCGAATCGAGGTAGTCGGGGTGGGACTTCGGGTCGCGCGGATCCGTCCCCGCCTGGTACTCCTCCAGGTTCGTGAAGCCGTCCCCGTCGGCGTCCTTCGCCGCGTCCGAGGGATCGTTCGGGTTGAAGCCGTACTTCTTCTCCCAGTCGTTCGGCATGCCGTCGTGGTCGGTATCGACCTCGACCTTCACGATGGCCTGGTGGGCGCCGCAGAAGGGGCACACCTCGCAATCGGCGGGAATCGGCTTCCCGCACGCCTTCTTCTTCGAGGACGAATCGCCCTGGCGGCACAGCACGCGCCGCTCGCTCGCGAGGAAGTTCGCCTTCCTGGGATCGACCGCCGCGAGCTGGGGCGGCTTCTCCGCGCCGCGGAGGGCCTTCCGCAGCACGTCGAGGTCGACCGGCGCCACGCCCTCGTGCGCGGGCCGCATGGCGTTCAGCGACTGGGCGTAGGCGTCGGCGCTCTCCGTGTCGCCCATCTTCAGCGCGAACAGCGCACCCGCCGCGACAAGCGCCAGCACGCCGAGAAGCGTGACGAGCCAGTCCCAATGCGCCGCAAGGAAACTCTGCCTGGAGACGCTCATTTTCCATCCCCCTTCTTCTCCGCCGTCGGCTTCGCGGCCTCGGGCTCGGGCTTTGCCTCGGTCGCCGCGTCCTCGGCGGACGGCGCCGCCGCCCCCCGGCCGAAGTCGCGGACCTCAAGCGTGAAATTCACCTGGATCGGCGCGTCCAGTTCCGGATCGACCACCAGCGGGTTGACCGCCGCCTCCGCGTCGCCCTGCGCGGCGCTCTCCGCCGCAGCCGCGCTCCGGCGGCCGCGCCGGCCGGCGGCACCCCGCCTGGACGCCTTCTGGTTCTTTGCGTTCTCCACGGCGTTCAGGTGTTCCACGATCACGTCGGCCGTCTCGCGGAAGGAGAGGTTCTTCACCGTCATGAAGCGCGGGCACGACGTGAGCCGGTTCAGCACGGCCACGAGTGCCGCCGGACGGGCCGTGAACTCGAACGCATAGGCGAGGCAGGTCTCCTGCGGGGCGTCGGCCTCCTTGCCGGCGCCCTTCTTCGCCTTGGCCGGACGGCGCGCCCCGTCGTCCTCCTCCTCGGAGGCGGCCTTCTTCTCGATGCGCCGGATGGCCTTGACCTCCAGCACGCCCACCTCCGCGAACATGTCGACGACCTGGGTAATCGTGTCGAGCTGCACCGTGAGGCGCGGCACGTCCTGCTCCTGGGGCAGCACGCCCCCCTCGCCCAGATACTGCTCGAAGCCGAAGAGGAAGGCCGGGGCCGCGATCTTCCCCTCCACGCCGCCCGCGAGCGCGGCCATGCGGCGCACCTCCCGCTGGAGGCGCTGCTTGAAGATCGGCGGCAGCTCGACGGGGAATTTCCTGTCGCCCCGCGCGGCGAGCGCAAGCGCCGACTCATGCCAGTCCGTGTAGCTCACCTTGTTCGACACGACGGAGTCGAGCGAGCGCTTCGACGGGAACACCGCCGCCTCGTAGTGGCTCCGGAAACCGCCTACGGCGGCCTCCAGCTCCTCCTCGGCCTCGCACCGGCCGCTCCAGGCCAGGTACGCGCCAAAGCCCAGGCCGCCCGCGCACAGCACGAACACGCCCGCGCCGATCACGCCCAGCTTCTGCTGCTTCGAAAGACTCATTTCCCCTTACCCGCCTTTCCCTTGCGTCCGGCGGCCTTCCCCGCAGGCGCAGCCGACGGAGCCGACGCCAGGTCCATCTGGATCGAGAACTCCGAAAGGCATTCCTTGACTTCCTTCTGCGCGACGATCTTCACGGAATCCGGCACGAACGCCGCGCTCTTCTTCAATGCGTCCTCCACGATCTTCGACGCGGTCGTCGCCTCGCCGCCGTGTTTGGCGGACCAGTCCTTCTCGACCTTGCCCATCGCGTCGCGCCAACCGCGCACGGTCACGCGCACGCCCTCGCGTCCCTCCGGGTTGTCCTTCGGGGCGGGGATGGCCGTCCATTCCGTGATCCACATGCCGGGCACCAGGCTCCCGCGCACGGCGCGCACGCGCTGGAGCGCGGCCGAGCGCTCCCACAGGAGGCGCTGGAACGCCTCGCACGTCCCGCGTTCGTCGGCGACGGCCTGCTGCTCCTTCGCGATCCGCTGCTTGAACTCGTTCAGCCTCTTGCCGGACGTGAGCTGGTTGACGCGCTCCACCTTCTCCTGCACGACGGCCTCGCCGTGGCGTTCCGCCAGCCACAGGCAGCCGAGCGCGGCCAGGAACGCGACGCCGCCCGCGGCGAGGAACGGCACGCGCTTCAGCGCGCGCGCCTCCTCCACGAGTTCCGGCGGCATCAGGTTGATCGAGATCCACGCGGCGTCCGTGCCGCGCAGCGCAAGGCCCACGCTCTCGGTGAGCGAGAACGCATCGCCCTCCAGCGCGGCGCGGTTGACCTTCGGCCCGAAGCCGACCTTCCCGAACGGATTCAGGAACGCGACCTCGACCTGCAGGGACTCCATGAAGAACTGGTCCAGCTGCGGAAGGCGCGCGCAGCCTCCCGTGAGGAAGAGGCGGCTCGGGGCGCTGCCGCCCTGCTGCGAGCGGTAGAAGTTGATCGAGCGCGAAATCTCGGCGTGGAGGCGCGTGAGGACCGTGCGGATCACCTTCGAGACGCGGTCGGAGACCTCGTCCTCGTCCTCCGTCACGCCGCCGAGCGAGACATAGCCGCGCTCGAGCTTGAGCTGTTCGGCCTCCTCGAAGGAACAGCCGAACGTCTGCGCGATGTCCTTCGTGATGAGGTTGCCGGCGACGGGGATCGAGCGGTTGTAGATCTTCTCGTCCTCGAGGATGATCAGGTTCGTCGTCTTCGAGCCGATGTCGAGGATGACCGAGCAGCCCGTCAGGCCGGGGTGGGCGAACTTGAGCGCGTTGCAGATCGCCATCGGCGAAACGTCGACGACCAGGGGCTTGAGGCCCGCGCCGCGCACGGCGTCCGTGACGGCGCGCACGGCCTCCAGCTTCGCCGCGACGATGATCGCCGCCTTCTCGCCGTCCGCCGTCGTGCCGAGGAACTGGTGGTCGCTCACGATCTCGTCGATCGGGAACGGCACGTTCTGCTCGATCTCGTAGCGCACGAGCTGTTCGAGCTTCGCCGCGTCGCCGATGGCCGGGAACTTCGCGAAGCGCGGGAACACCGTCTGCCCGCCCAGCGACACGATGAGCGGAGCGGGGCGGATGCCCGTCTCGCGCATGATCTGGTGGAGGACGGACGGCAGGGCCGCCGCGATCGAGCCGGGGTCGTTGACGTCGACGGCCTGGAGTTCGCCGCTGCCGTAGGCGGTGAGCGTCAGGCTCCGCTTTCCGCCCAGCGTGTACTCGGCGAGCAGCGCCTTGGACGCCCCGATGTTGAGAGTGAGGATCTTTGCCATGTTGGACCTTCCACTAGGCTGCGAGGAGGCGACTTACTGGACGAGTTCGTAGTCCGCGTTGTTCACGAGCCAGAACGGCGTCTTGGAGCGGTCGACGAGGCCCTGGCGGCGTTCGAGCATGGGCTTCATCTCGCCCTTGATCTTCTTCTGCCAGTTCATGAACTTGTCGTTCTCCCACCACTTCTCGCCGGCCTGGTTGACGTCGCCGCTCATGTTCTCGGTGTGGAACGCGAGCTCGTCGCCCTCCTTGTTCGTGATGATGAGGCTGATCGTGCAGGGTTCGCCGAAGCGCTCCAGGACGGACGGCGGCAGGCACACGCTCGCCATGTGGCTGCCCTTCTTGATGTCCACGTAGCGCACCTGCGTGTTGTAGTAGGAGTACTGCGCGGGGAGGTTCTTGGGATCCTTCTCCTTCGCCTTGGAGGCGTCGAGGAGGACGTGCCAGTTGAACGTGAGTTCGTCCTGCCACTTCGCCATCGTCGTGTACTTCGTCTCAAGGACGATCCACTGGCGCGGGCGCCCGCCGAGCGGCGGCATGAGCTTGCCGTTCGCGTTGAGGTTCGGCGCGCTCGCGAGGCACGTGCCGCCCGGGCGGGCGGGCGCGTCGATGGTGACGTAGGCGTCACGGCCCTTCGCGACGGCCGCGCCGCCGTCGGCACCGACCGGTCCGCGCCGACGCGACTGGGCGGAAAGGGAACACGCGCACGCAACCGCGAGGGTGAAGCAAATCATTGTCTTGAACTGCATGTCTGGCCTCCTTGCTTTTATCGTTCGTCAATAGTGTATCACAAAACCTTCATCTTGGGCAAATCCTGAATGTCCACGACGCCCAGCAGCCGTCCGTCCGCCGCGCAGACGGGCAGATCGTCGATCTGCCGCGACTCGAAGACGCGCAGCAGGTCGACGGCGTAGGCGTCGCCGCCGATCGTCAGCGGGTGGCGCGTCATGTGCCGCGAGACCGCGTCGCCCAGCACCTCGCGGCCTTCGCTCACGTGGCGGCGGAAGTCGCCGTCCGTGAAGATCCCCTCCAACTTCCCCTCCGCGTCGACGACGACCGCGCTGCCGGCCTGGGCCTTCGTCATCGCGAGCAGCGTGTCGAGCACCGTCGTCGCGGGCGCGACGGCCGCGACGCGCGCGCCCGTACGCATGACGTCCGTCACCTTGAGGACGAGCGCGCGGCCGATCGCGCCGGCCGGATGGTTGAGCGCGTAGCTCGCCTTGTCGAAGCGCCGCGCGTCGAGCATCACCATCGCGAGCGCGTCGCCCATCGCCATCGTCGCCGTGGTGGAGGTGGTGGGCGCCATGCCGAAGGGGCACGCCTCGGCGCCGCAGGGGATCTCCAGCACCACGTCCGAAAGCCGCGCGAGCGTGGAGTCCGTCCGCCCCGTGAGCGCGACGACCTTCAGCCCGTGGCGGCGGATGGCGGGCACGAGGCGCACAAGCTCCTCGCTCTCGCCCGAAAAGCTCAGCGCGAGCAGCAGGTCCTTCGGCCCCGTCATGCCGAGGTCGCCGTGCATCGCCTGCACGGGGTTGAGGACGACCGAGCAGGTGCCGGTGGAGGCGAGGATCGCGCTCGTCTTCTCCGCGACGTGGAGGCTCTTCCCCACGCCCGTCACGACGACCTTGCCGCCCGCCTCCACGCACGCGAGCATCAGCGCGACCGTGCGCGTGAAGGCGTCGCCCAGCGCGGCGCGCGTGCGCCGCAGGCCCTCGATCTCAACGTCGAAGACCTCCTGCGCCCGGCGGATCTGTTCAGTCGGTGTCACGAGAGCCTACTTCTTCGCGGCGCTCTGGAGGAGCGTGACGCAGATCGTGCCGACGATGTCCTCGGCGCTGCAGCCGCGGCTCAGGTCGTTCATGGCCTTCGCGAGGCCCTGGAGGTTGGGTCCGATCGCCGCCGCGCCGCCGAGGCGCTGCGCGATCTTGTAGCCGATGTTGCCGGCCTGGAGGTCCGGGAAGATGAAGACGTTCGCGTTGCCCTGGATCGCGCCGCCGGGGTTCTTGAGCTGGCCGACCGCCGGGGCGATGGCCGCGTCGAACTGCAGCTCGCCGTCCATCGCGATGCCCTTCTCGGCGAAGACCGGCTTCGCGAGCGCAACGGCCTTCTGCACCTTCTCGACGAGGTCGCCGGCGGCGGACCCCTTGGTGGAGAAGCTGAGATACGCGACGCGCGGCTCGTTGCCCGTGAGGTCGCGGTAGGTCTGGGCCGTCGCAAGCCCGATGTCGACGAGCTGTTCCGCCGTGGGGTTGGGGATGACGGCGCAGTCGCCGAACGCAAGCACCGCGTCGCCGCTCGGCGTCGGCTCGCGCAGGTCGAGGATGAAGCAGCTGGACGCCGTCTTGACGCCCTTCTCGGTGCCGAGCGTGTGGAACGCCGCGCGCAGCATGTCGCCCGTCGAGGCGATCGAGCCGGCGACAAGGCCGTCCACCCGCCCGAGCTTCACCATCATGCCGCCGAAGTAGATGCGCTTCGTGCGGAGCGTCTTCTGCGCCCCGGCGAGATCGATGATCTTCTGCTTCTCGACCGGCTTGCGGCTTTCCTTCGCGTTCCACGCCTCCAGGTAGGCGGCCTCCAGCTCGGCGTCGCCCTGCGTGTAGTCGATCGTCCTGATGCCGCGCTCGGCGAGCGACAGCCCGGCCTTCGCCTCGGCGTCGGCGATCTCCTGCGGCGTGCCGAGCACGATGGGGGTGCAGATCTTGCGGTCCACGCAGCTGCACGCCGCCGTGATCACGCGCGCGTCCATGCCCTCCGGCAACACAATCGTCCCGTTGAGGGTGGAGGCTTTCTCGATGATTTTCTTGATGGCATTCATGATTATGGGAGATTAAGTGGTTAAGTGGTTAAGTAGTTAAGTAGTTAAGTTTAAGCAGTTAAGTTTAAGTGGTTAAGTAGTTAAGTTCAAGTGGGTAAGCGGTTAAGTTTATCAGGGAATCCATCTTAAGAGAACAGACCTCTTGGAAGCGCGAAGCACAACTTAACTACTTAACTACTTAACTACTTAACCACTTAATCACTTCTTCAGCACGGCGACGGTTTCGCGGGCGATCATCAGTTCCTCGTTCGTGGGGATGACGACGACGGGGATCTTGGAGTCCTTCGTGGAGATGACGCCCGACGCGCCGAAGCGCACCTTCCGGTTGGCCTTTTTGTCGAGCTTGACGCCGAGGGCGCCGAGGCGCTTGACGATCTGCTCGCGCAGTTCGGAGGCGTTCTCGCCGATGCCGCCGGCCATGACGATCGCGTCCGCGCCGCCCACGAGCGTGTTGTAGCCGCCCACGTAGAGCGCCGTGCGGTGGCCGAACGCCTCAAGGGCCTCCAGCGCGTCGAGGTCACCCGCCTCGGCCTTCGCGACGACATCGCGCGAGTCGCCGCCCTTCACGCCGGCAAGGCCCTGGAAGCCCGACTCCTTGTTGAGGAGCGTGTCGATCTCGTCGATCGTGTAGCCGTGCTTCGCGAGGAAGAAGATGACGCCCGGGTCGACGCGCCCGCAGCGCGTGCCCATGATGAGACCGTCGAGCGGCGTGAGCCCCATCGTCGTGTCGAGGCATTCGCCGTTCTTCACGGCCGCGAGCGAGGAGCCGTTGCCGAGGTGGCAGGTGACGAGGTTGACCTTCTTCAGAGGCTTCTTCAGCCACGCGGCGGCGGCCTGGGTGAGGAACTTGTGCGACGTGCCGTGGAAGCCGTACTTCCGCAGACCGTACTTCTTCGTGAGCGGACGCGGCAGCGCGTACTCGTAGGCGCAGCCCGGCATCGTCTGGTGGAAGGCCGTGTCGAAGACGCCGACGTTCGGGACGCCCTTCGCCGCCTTCTCGCACGCCTCGATGCCCTGGAGGTTCGCGGGGTTGTGGAGCGGCGCGAGGGGGATGCACTTCGCGATGAGCTTCTTCGCGGCGGCCGTGAGCTTCGCCGGCGCCGAGAACTTGTCGCCGCCGTGGACGACGCGGTGGCCGATCGCGTCCAGTTCGGAGAGGGAGGCGATGACGCCGACCTCCGCGTCGGTCAGGACGGCCATGACCTGGCCGATGGCCGCCACGTGGTCCTTCATCGGCACCTCGCGCACGACCTTGTCGCACCCGGTCTTCGTGTAGACGAGACGCGAGCCGTCCAGGCCGATGCGCTCCACGAGCCCCTTGCAGAGCATCTTCTCGCCCTTCATGTCGAAGAGCTGGAACTTAAGCGACGACGAGCCGCAGTTGACGACGAGAACTTTCTGGATCTGTTTCATAAATGAACCTTCATTCTTCAGCAGTAAAGGACGCAAAGACAATCGAAGCGCTTGCCCCCCCGGCCGCGACACGCGCGGCCCTCCCGCTTTCCGATGTTTCTTGGTCGCAAAGAACGCAAAGCACGCAAAGCGCGTTGTCAACGCCGTTCACGCCTTTGTGTCCCTTTGCGTTCTTTGCGTCTTTATTCCTTTGCGCTCTTTGCGTTCCTTGCGGCTTTCCTTACCGAGCCTCCTTGACCAGGCGCACCTTGAAGAAGGCCTTGCCCTCCAGGCCGTTCGTCTTGATCGCCCGGGCCAGCTCGTCTGCGGTAATCGTCGCCTTGGTCGCCGCGTTCGCGTGGATGGTGAGGGTCTTCACCTGCACGTCCGCCGCGTTCGCGAAGTCGGCCGCATCCGCCGCGACGAGATGCACGGACACCGTCGCCGCGTCGCCCACGGTGATGAACGAGGAGCCGCCGGTCGTCACCTTGGAGGAGATGCCGAGCGTGATGCCGTCCGTCAGGGAGAAGCCGTCGATCGAGACGTAGATCTCCTCCTTCGCCGCCGGGGCGTCGCCGTTCGAGCCGCTCAGCAGGTTCGCCGCCGCGAGCGTCGCCTCCGTCGCCTCGCCCGAGGCGAACGAGAGCATCGTCACCATCGGGGCGGACGCCAGGTTGGCGCGCAGCAGGTTCGCGTACTCGTTGAGGCTCGTCTGGAGCTTCGGGTTGACGCGCGTGAAGTAGGTCGCGCCAGAGGCCGGGCCGAGCGTCGTGAGGTTCTTCTTCGTGTCGTACTCGTAGGCGTCCGGGAAGCCGTCGTTGTCGGTGTCCATGTCCTCGATGTAGACCGTGACGAACGGACGCTCCGTGCTGCCGCGCACCACGGCGACGCCCTTCGGCGTGTAGGGCGTCTTCGACCCCGTGCCGACGCCGTTCGCGTAGCCCCAGCTCTCCCACGGGTCGAACGCGCCGTTCGCGTTCGAGTCGATGTAGGCGCGCACGTAGTACGTGCCGGTCGGCAGGCCCTTGAGGACGCAGTTCGCGCCCTCGTCCGTTGTGGACGTCAGCACCGTGCCGTCCGCCAGGAACGCCTCGGCGGCGGGCATGCCGCTGAAGTCGGGCGTCGCGAACGCCTGCACGCGGACGAGGCCCGCGAGCGCGGACGCCTTGAACGAGCATGCGGCCGGGCCGAAGTACTTGACGCACGCCTTGACGGAACCGTAGTCGCCCACCGCGCCGCCCGCGCCCGCGCATTCGAGGCGGAAGTCGCTCTTCGTCTCGGACGTGTTGGGCGTCGTGAACTTCGCGTCGAGCATCGAGACGGCCCACTTGTAGTTGTTCGTCGTCGCGAACACGACGCCCTCGGCGGTCGCCATGTCGGCGTAGAGCGGCGGCGTCCAGCTGTACACGCCGTTCTCGTCGCGCGCCGGGGCCTTCTGCACGCCGGAGTCGTAGACGAGCGTCGTGCCGTTCGCCTTCCACACGCGGAGGCGGAACGCCGGGTAGTCCTTGCCGATCGTGTTCGGATGCGTCCAGGAGAACGTCGGCTGCGCCGCGTAGACGACCGACTCCACGTTCGCGGGCACGCACCGCGACTGACCGCCCAGCCCACCGAATTCGTAGCGGTTCACGAACATCGTCGCGAGGCTGTTGATGTTCGACGGGGCGGAGGTATCCACCGTGCCGTCACCCAGCACCACGCGGTAGGTGGCGCTCGTCACATTCGCGATGTTGTAGCCAAGCCCGGTCGCCTGGGACGGGAGGAGCGTCGCCCCAAGATCCGGCACACCCGTCTGGAGCAGATCACGCTCGGACAGGAGCGGATTCGCCACCAGATCCTTCGTGACGTCCAGCGCCACGCCGCCGACGACATAGGAGAACGACCCGACCGGAACGGATGCCGCCGTGCCGTTCACCTCGCTCAGCACAAGGCGGACGCGCGTGGACTTCTCCTTTTCACCTGGCATTTGCGTGCCAACCCGGTCACCGGAGAGTTCCTTGTTCGAGTTGAATGCAATCGAACTCCAAACACCGCGGTCGTTGAGTTCCTTCTGCGCCTGGAAGTCGTTCGCGGCGGCGGCGGCGCGCAGATCGATGCGGAACATCTGCGGCGCCGTGTCGGTCAGCTCGACCGAGAGGACCGCGCGGCTCCAGTTGACGTCCACGCCCGTCGCGACGCCGTAGGGCTCGCCGGCCGTCCAGGCACCGTCGCCGTTGAGGTCGAGGAACGCCTCGAACGTGTTCGCGCCGGAGCGGAGGTGGCCCGTGTCGGCCTTCGCGAGGTTGAAGCTCCAGCACTTGTCGGAGGAGACCACCTGGCCGCGCCATTCGATCTTCACGAACGAACGCGCGATCGCCAGGCGCTCGTAGGCCTTGCCGGTCGGCGTCGACCAGCTGTAGAGGTAGGCGCTCTGCTGCCCGGCGGCGGACGACTGAATGATCCTGTAGAGGTAGTCGCCCAGCTTCGTGAAGTCAATCGTGACGTCGCCCGTCTCGTGGTTGACGGAACCGACGACGGTGCTGTCGCTCGACCCCAGCACGAGGTTCGCCGTCTTGGTCTCGACGCCCGTGAAGGCCTCGCGCAGCCCCCCGCACCAGCTCGTGCCGTCGGCCGCCAGCCAGACGCCGCTCTTTCCGTCCTCCGCCATCTGGAAGGCGTTGAGATCGCGGAAGGAGACCTGCACCGTGCCCGGCACGACGGCGCCGCTGCCGAGGTTGTAGGTCATCTTCGCGCCCGGGTTCATGCCGAGCTGGCGCGAGTAGGGGATGCCCACGGCGTCGTCCGCCGTCGTCGTGGACGACGAAGAGGATCCGCCCTCCGACGCGGTCTGCCCGCCAAGGGCCACCGTCCACGTGGCGTCGGGCGCACCCGCCTCGGCGGTGGACTGGTAGGCCTTCACGACGAGGTTGCCGCCCACCGTCTGGCTGCCGTTGTAGCGGGCGTTCACTTCCACGGTCGGGATCGGATACTCCACGAAGTCACCCGACACGAAGGAGACCGACTTCTCGCGCGTCGGGTCCGTCCCGGCGCGGCATTCCGCGTAGTTGCTCCAGCCGTCGCCGTCGTAGTCGGCCCAGAGGTCGCTTACGAAGCGCGAGGCGAAGAGGCGCTCGGTCGCGCTGTTGACGCGCGTCGCGTAGAGGTCTTCCCAGTCGTCCTCGCAGAAGTCGTGGTCGGAGAACATCTCGCCCAGGTAGAGGCTGCCCACCCGGAGGAAGTAGTCCGGCACGATCGTGCCGTCGGCGGCGAACGAGTACGCCGTGAGCGGCGAGATCTTCATGCCCTTGAAGACGTCGCTCTTCGCGGCGAAGACCTCGGAAATGAGGTACTCGGCCATGTTGGAGAGGCCGTCGTGGTCGCTGTCCGCGCGGCCGTCCTCGCCGAGGATGCCGTAGAGGGTTTCCCACCAGTCGGGCAGACCGTCGCCGTCGCGGTCGACGAGCGCCTTGAAGGCGTCGTCCACCGTGCCGTTGGGCAGCATGCCCGCCGCGAGGTCGCGGATGTAGGCTTCGCGGGCCGTCATCCACTGGCCGTTGTAGTTGACGAGCGTGTCCCAGCCGAGCGTGTTCCAGTCGAACGTCTCGTCGCTCGCCGGGTAGTTGGCCTTCGCGACCTTCTCCCACCAGTCGGGGATGCCGTTGCTGTTGAGGTCGTCACCCGCGTAGGTCCAGGCGTCGGCGGCGCCGAGGCCGTCCCACATCTCGGTGCAGCGCTTCGCGAACGCACCGCCGAGCGGCACGATGTCCGTCGTGCCGAGCGACGCGCGGATCCGCTGGAACCTGTTCATGCTCGCCACCGCCGTGAACTGGCTGTCGAGATCGGCGAGCGCCACGAGGCGGTTCCAATAGTAGATCACGTCGTTGCCACCGTTGTCGTGGTAGAACGAGTAGGGGTTCATCGCGTTCGGGAAGACGAACGTCTCGGTGTTCACCGACTCCTGCGGCGCGCAGACACCCGCCACGCGCTCGGCCCAGTACTTGGAATCGACCGTCGAGCCGTCCAGCGCCGGGAGGTGCGCCACCATGTTCTGCACCCACGGCACCCAGCGGTAGTTGGCGTAGACCGTGCTGTGGACCGGCAGAGCCTTCCACCAGCCGCAGTAGAGGTCTCCGGGCACGTCCTTGCCGCCCACGCGCACGTTGTCGAGCACGTTCTTCGTGAAGCCCGAGGGCTCCCACATCACGTCCGCCGCGTCAACCGCGCCCGGCAGGGTCTGGAAGTTGTAGTGGAACACGAGCTCGACCGGCAGCGTCAGCTTCCCGTCGTTGTCGTTCCGCGTCGCCCCGTCGGCCCAGGCCGTGTAGACGGCCGCGCGCAGGGTCTTCACGTCCTCCGCCGAAAGGCGCAGCTTGTAGCCGTCGAGGATCTCCTCGGCGGACTTCGCGCCGTCCCACACGCGGACCTCGTCGATGTAGCCCGCGTAGAAGGAGTCGTAGCTCGCCCACGTCGTCGCCGCCGAGAGCGCCACGCCGGCCGCGTCGCGCGCACGGGCACCGAGCACCATCGCGCTCTTCGACAGCACGGCGTAGCCGGTCCCCTCCATCGAGAAGAGGTTGGCGTCGGGGACAGGCTGCTGCGTCACGCCAATCGCGCCGTTCGCCGGCACGAGGGCCGTCGGCTGGGTGTTGACCTGCTTGCCGTTCGCGTAGAGCGTGAGGCTCCGCCCGTCGAAGGTGAGGGCCACGTGCGTCCAGGCACCCTGGGCGATCTCCGCGCCCACCACCGTCACGCTGCTACCCGGCGTGCCCGTCTCAACGGCGTCCGAACTGTCGAAGAGGCCGTAGAGGCGACCGTCGGCCATGATGCCGATGCGGAAGTTCGCGCGCAGCTTGCTCACGTTGTTCGAGAGCGTGTTCGCGTAGTAGTTGACCGCACGCTCCAACACGACCTGGTCGCGCGCGACGTCCTCGGGATTGATCCACGCCTCAACCGTGAACTGGCGGAAGGCGTCGAAGTTGATCTTCGAGAGGTTGCCCGGCGCGCAGGCGTACGAGACGGCGGCGGCGTCCACGCCCGGCAGCCACAGCGCCTGGCGGCGGTCCGGATCCGTGAAGTCGAGCGGATCGGTGAGCGCCGTCGCGGTCATCTTCTTCTCCTCCGCGTCGTTGAGGCCGTCGTGGTCCGTGTCGTAGCCCTCGTTCTCCTCGAAGGCGAACATGAAGCCGTCGGCGTCGGCAGCCGTCCACGGGTAGAACGCGATGTCGGGAATCAGCGCACCGCCGTCCGTCTTGTAGTACTGCGCGGTGAAGCTCTTCTCGGACGAGGCGTCCGTCATCCAGAGCGGCGTCGGGTCCGTATGCGTCGGCTGCGGGCTCGTGATGTTCGCGTAGAGCGTCTCCTCGTAGTTGTTGAGGCCGTCGCCGTCCGCATCGCAGCCCGGCGTGCCGATCATCCACGGGAAGCGCATCGCGTCGTAGACGGGATCCGTCGGGGCCGCCATGGGCCAGCCCGTCCAGGCGTTGTACCAGCTGCACACCCGGCGGCCGTAGGCCTGCGCAATCACGTCGTTCGCGAGCGAACCGTCCGAAACGTCGCCGAGGAGCGGGTTGAGGCCGTGGAAGAGCTCGTAGTAGTCGTCCATGCCGTCGCCGTCCGTATCCCACTGGCGCGGATCGGTCGTGCAGTAGCCGCCGGCCTGCGCGCCGTCGGAAACGGCCTGCGGACGCAGCATCACGCGGTAGCCCTTCTCGTCGTAGTTGACGCAGCCCGCCGTCTTCGTGTTGAGCGAGGCCTTGTCCCACGCCTTCGGCGGCGCGGCGAAGTAGCCGAGCTTGCGGAAGTCCCAGGCGCCCGTGGCGGGATAGCCCGCCTCCTTCACGCTCGCGTAGTACGTCTCGCCGTCCATGACGTTCATCGGCAGGAAGCCGAAGAACTGGAGCGACGACGGCGCGCCGGACGGCATCCACTGGCCCATGAGCGGCGTGGAGCTATCGTCGTAGCGGAGGTGGCGGAGCGCCTGCACGAGGTATTCCTGGTAGTTTTGGAGGCCGTCGTGGTCGAAGTCGAAGTCGCGGCTCGTGCCCGTCGCGGGGTCGGTGAAGCGCGGGTTCGTCCAGGCGTCGCCCGTGAACGTCGCGTCGCCCGGGCGGTAGCCGAAGGTGCCGTCCATGCCGGCCGTGATGTAGTAGTTGCTCGCCACCGCGCCGTCGGCGAGGCCGTCGCCGCGGCGGATGAGCTTGAGAACCCCATCGCCCAGCTTCAGCGCGCCGTCCGGCTTCCCGGCGGGCGTGAAGACCACGCCGGCGAACTCGCGTTCCCACGGGTCGGGCAGGCAGTCGCCGTCCGTATCGACCGTGCAGGGGTTGAGGCCACCGCCGCGGATGCAGGTGGAACCGTCGTCCTCGGGCGTGCCGTAGATGAAGGTGTAGGTGTGGAGGACGTTGCCGACTTCCGACTCGTCGCTGCTGACGGTCTTGCCCCAGACGAACGCCGCCTCCCAGGTGCCGCCTTCCTCGCCGTCGAGGAGGCCGTCGCCGTCGGTGTCCGCATCCCACGGGTCGGTCGGGAAGAACTTGTTGTACCAGCCCGAGACGACGCCGGGGTGGTTCGTGACGATGGTCGGGCAGGAGGCATAGGCGTTGCAGGAATCCGTACCCGCATACTCAAGGGGGTACGCGAGCTTGTCGGCGTCCTCGTCGAGGTCTTCCTTGTCCTTGGCGTTCGGGTTGTGCTTGACGTAGAGTTCCCAGCCGTCCGGCACGCCGTCGCCGTCCGTGTCGGCGCCGTGGATCTCGCTCGCAAACGTCATGTCACCCAGCTGGGCGGACGCCACCCATTCCGGATTGGAGAACGGGATGTTGGGCGCCGTCGTGCCCTCCAGGAAGACCTCGGCGCACTGGCGGGTGATTCCGTTGTTCCAGCGGCTTTCGTCGGCCTCGATCGAGAACTCGCCCTTGTCGCCGTTCACCAGCTTCGGCGTCGTCTCGTAGCGGTACTTGAGGAGCAGGTACTCGTCGAGCGCCGTGTACGCGACCGTGTTGACCGCCAGGCCGGACTCGCCCTCGAAGTGGACGCCCGTCTTCGCCGGCTCCCAGCGCGCGGCGACGTAGCCCGCGTTGTTCTTGTTCCACGCCGTGCGCGGATCGAAGCCGAACTGGGCGTACACCTCGTCGTGGAGGAGCGTGACGGCCTGGTCGCGCACCACGGTGAACGCGCCGTCCGCCGCCGTGCCGAGGTCCCACACGAGCGCGTCGAGCGGCAGCGCGTCGACCTCCTCGCCCACGTGGTCGACCGCGTTCTTCACCTTGCCGCCCCGGAAGGACGAGACCCAGACGCCCGTCTCATCCGTCGCGCGGTTGTAGCGGAAGACCTTGATGGCGGTGAAGTTCGTCTTGGCGGAATCCGTCAGCGTGTACGCGCCGTCGGTGCCCTCCACAAGGGTCCGCTCGCCATTGGCCGGGAGGGCGAAGACGCCCGCGCCCGGAATCGTGACGATCGCGTAGGTCTTCTCGGAATCCCAGCGGGCCATGAAGTCGCCGTCCGCGTTCATCTCGCCGTTCTCGCCCTTATCGGCGTTGATCGGATGCATGCCGTTCATGATCTCCCAGTAGTCGCTGAGACCGTCGCCGTCCGTGTCCCAGTTGATGGGGTTCGTGCCCATCGCGAGCTCTTCGAGGTCCGTGAGGCCGTCGTTGTCCGTGTCGCGCGTCTCGAACGCATCGACAGACGGGACGGTCGGGTTGAACGCGGCCGCCACCTCCTCGGGCGTGATGCGCTCGCCGGTCGCGATGTCCTTGAGCGTGAAGCGCGAACCTTCCAGGCGCTCCCACTCGCCCTTCTCGTTGATCCGGCCGACCGTGGCGCTATACCAGTAGAAATACTCGTAGCCGTCCGGGAAACCGTCCTTGTCCGTGTCGTCGACGGTCGGGTCGGTGCGGTTCTCGGGAATCCAGCTGTTGTCGTTGGCCTTGAGGTAGTCGGTCAGCGTCGCGATGTCGGCGTCCCACGCCGCGCGGTCTTCCGCCCGCTTCGCCAGCAGGTCCACCGCCGTGACGCCGGCCCCCGGGTTGTTTTCGGCGATCGCCAGCCACTCGGCGTCCGAGAACGCGGGGTCGGACACCCATGTGCCGTACACGTTGCGGTTGAGGCCGTTGTTCGCCACGCGGTAGTTGAGGTGTTCGTCGAAACCGCGCAGTTCCTTGAACGCCGTGAAAGCCCCGCCCGCCGTCGCCCAGTTGACGACGTTCGGGATGAGAGAGGTGCCGGACGCAGAGGGTGCGGGCAGGAAGTCGCCCGCGCTCGCACCGCTCGTCGTGCCGACGGTATCCACGTTCAGGTTGCGGAGATTCTGGATGGCACCCGGCTTCTCCTCGTCTTCGAGGTCAAACCCGGCGGCCACATAGAGCATCCCCCCTTCCCACGGTGTCTGCGCCGCATAGACATCGGGGATGCCATCCTGGTTCAAGTCGCCCACGTTGTCCGTCGTGAGGTATTCAAGGGAGAAGATCGCCTCCAAGATCGTCGTCTCGTAGGTCGTGGCCGATTCGTCGTATTCTGGAAGCGGGACAACCTGATCGCCCCACGCCTGCGGACCGAGTTCCGGCAGCACCGTGCCGCTCAGATGCTGGCCCGTGTAGCCCGACTCGCCACCCGAGGTGTTGAGAATCCAGCAGAAGAAGAAGCTGTCCTTCCCGCCAAGATCCGCGTAGTTGTAATAGGGGCCGGTTTCCGTTCTCGCGCCCGTCGCGTCGATCGCAAAGTCCTTGCCCGGCGTCAGCGAGCCGTTGTCCACGTCGCCAATCTTGTAGCCGCGCGCGTAGACCGTGGTATTGAGGTCTTCGGGGGAATAGGACCACTTGTGGACGAAGCGCGCAATGCTGGACGGCCCCGCGGCACCGTCCGCCCACACGCGGCCGTCACCGAGTCCAACGGCCGAGGTGTAGCGCTGGGAGAGCTTCGAGATACCGCCGCGCATGCCGTTCAGGCGTCCCGGCTGACGGGGATAGATTTGGAGGGTTTTCGAAGGTGCCACAAAGAAGTAGAAGATGCAGCTGTCGGAACCACCGTCCTTGTCCTGTACCGTCAGGCTCACGCGCTTCAGTCCGGAACTCGTGAACACAACATCCTTGCTTTGCATGCCCGCGCTCAGGTTCGTCTCCACCGATGCGGAATCGCTCCAGAGTACCGTCATCTTCTTCAAGTCGGCCTCGATGTCCTTCACCGACCAACGAATCGTGTACGGCACGTCAATCGCGACGTTGTTTGTCATGCCGGCATCGTCGCAGACAATCACCGGTTTCACGTTTTGGACGTAGACGTCCACGCTACCCGCCTTGTAGTACTGCGCCCACGTCTTGGTCTTGTCCGGCGACGTCCTCTCGTCCACCACGGTGGCCGTGATCCTGTAACCCTTCCCCGTGCCCTGCTGCGTACCGTCCAGTTCGTCGAAGTAAAAGTACTTTTCCGTCTCACCGTTCGCGAACGAAAGCTCCGTCTCGTTCAAGGTAGGCAGGGGGTAGTTTTCGCCATCCGCGCCTATGCGCTTCACTTCGAGCTTGACTTTGAGCGGCACCTCCTCGTCCAACCCCGTCGGCGCGACCGTGAGCGCGACATTGACGCGCCCATGCGTGTAGCCCGTATCGGTCTCCAAGAAGACGGGGCTGTTGTTGGCCGGGGCGAGCGAGATGGACGGCGCGGGCAATGTCTCCACGAAGACCGTAAAGGGATTCCTGTCCGCCTCGCGCTTGTCGGCGTCGTCCATGTCCTTGTCGTACACCACCACGGTCACCTTGTTCGTGCCGACCGTCTTGAACTTGTAGGCGAACGACTGGCCGTAGGGGCTGTTCGTCAACACGAAGATCCCATCGCTCCCGACCACGCCGCCGTCGTAGACCTTGACGACCGTACGGAAACCGTTGTCGTTCCCAACCACGTCCGCGAGATCAAGTTCGCCTTTGTCCGATGCGTCGATTGCAAACGTATTCGCCACGCCCACGGCGGCCTTCGCCGCCAGCGTCGCACCGCTCGTGGATGCGGGGGTGCCGTTCATCGTGAGCGACTCCACGACCGGAACGGCGTTCGTCACGATGAGCGTGATGCCGTTCGACCCCCAGTCGTTAATGACGTCAGCGACGTTGTTGGTGTTGTCCGTACGCCGCACCTCGACGTTGAACTTGAGCGCGCAGTTCTTGTAGCCATCCAGGAGGTCAAAGCGGATCGAGTCCGTCGGCGTGGGCTCGTTGTTCTCGATGCTGACGCCGACGCCGAAGTCGTACGCGACGAGGCTGCGGGTCGTCTCGTCCGCCGGCACGAGGAAGAGCCAGCACGTATCGTCCTCGGGGAACGGCTCGGAGAACCGGAAGGAGAGTTCGACCGGGTCGCCTTCGCAGTATTTCTTCCCGGGCTTGTCGGCCGAAATCTCGATCTTCTTCGCGACGTTCACGTGGACCTTGTAGGAAAGCGTGTCCGACTTGAAGCCGTCCTGGTTCTCCACGTAGATGCGGGACGTATAGGTGCGCCCGCCCACGACGTAGCGGTGCGAGAACGTAATCTCGCCGGCCGCGTTCGCGGTCAGGTTCGTGATCTTCGTCCACTTGTTATTGCTGCTGTCGTCGATCCAGACCGTGTACGTGCCGTCGTCCGGCGTCTTGCCGTGGAGCTGCCACTGTGCGTCGGCGACGGTGATCGTGAAGTCGGTGGCCGTGTTGGCGGGGATGTTGGAGTACTCGAACCCCGCCTCCGGCGCCGTGATGACGGGCTTGTTGCCCTTGATGGCGAGCGTCGCGGGCTTCGGCTCGCCCGTGACGAACGCCGCGGCGTCGGCCGCGTTGGCGGCGTCGGGGTCGATGGACGGCGTGAAGCGGATGCCCTTGGCCGTGTCGTCGTTCGCGCGGTTCGCGTAGATATGGAGCATCTGTCCCGAGCTGGACGCCTTCGTCTTCCCAGCCGGAATCGTGAGGGTCTGGATCTCCCCGTCGTAGTTCTCGGCGCCCGACTGCACGGTGGACAGGCCGATGAAGGTGAAGGGATCCGTCCCGCTCCCGGAGTTCATCGTGGGCGTGATGCGCACCGTGAGATCCTGCGTCCAGGGCTTGGAGAGCTCCACGTCCAGCGACGCGACGGAGATGTCGTTGTTCGTGGAGGAGAAGACCTCCTTGGAGGGGGTGACGACAACGGTGATGTACGGCGGCAGCGGCGCGGTCACCTTCACCGTGCGCACCGTGAAGTTCGTGATGAGCGAGGAAAGCCCCGCGCGCTTGTAGATGTTGGTGGGCGTATCGGCCATGTAGACCTCGGTCGTCTTGCCCACCTGGCCGGCCTTCGCGCGGATCGCGAAGGGCGCGGTCACGGCGTTCGGCGCCACCTCCACCGTTGCGACCTTGCGCGTCACGCCGTCCCCGAACGTGTAGTCCGTGCCGCCCTCGACCTCGGCGACCGTGCCGTCCTTCGTCCACACGTAATACGTGTAGCGCCCTGCGGCACCGCCGTCGATTGCGAGCTGCGGCACGGCCGGGGCCGCCGTCGTGGAGTCGGCGGCGATGGTGCGCCACAGGCCGCTGGCCTTGTCGGCGTCGTTGGCGTCGAAGTCGACGGCCAGAATCCGGATGTTCGCCGCCGAGAGATCGTAGTCGCGTACTTCCGCCGAGCGGTACTGTTCCTCCCACCCCGGATAGTCGGACGGGTTGAGCAGTTCCGGACCGAAATAGAATTCCAGGCGGTTCGTCGTCGTGTTGTCGGTCGGGTTCAACGGGAAGAAGCCCCACAGGTTGCGGTTGGAAAGGAAGTAACCGCTCTTGTCGGGCGTCACGCCTTCGTCTCCGGGGTCGGCCTCCGCAGTCGGCCCCGTACCCTTCGCGTTCGAAAGCTTCAGTGGCAACGCGAAGTCGCCCGCCTGCACCGTGTACTGGCAGATGAGATCCGTATGGTGGATGTCACCGTCCGCCATTTCCCATGAAAGGATGTCCGCATAGCGAAGACCGCCGCTCACGCGCAGACCGATCTGCGGCAGACGGTTCGTCACCATGCCCGGAAGCGGGCGGAGCACCCACGGGTTGGTGTAGGCGTGGTCCTCGTCGGTCTCGCGCCACTGACGGTTTGCGAGGCGGATCTTGAACTTGACCTTTTCGCCCGCGACGAGCGGCCGGGAGAGGTCGCGCACAACGCCGACTTCGCCGCCCTCCGGTTCGGGATAGAACTCGATCGACCGAATGTCGCCATCAGCCGTCGCCATGCGCGGGAGGGCACACGCGAGCGCCGTCAGCGTCGCCGCGAAAAGTCCAAGCGTTCTTCTGTTCTTCATACCGCTTCCTTCCGTTGAATCACGTCGTCTCAAATCGTCATTTCTTCGCTGCGGCGGACGACTTGTCCGTCGCGCGTCCCTCGGCAACGGCCCTGCGGTCCGCCGCCTCCTTCAGAATCCGCGCCCGCACGGTCGCCCGCGCACGCGCCATTTCCTGTTCCAGATTCGCGTTCGCCTTCGCGAGGGCGCCGGAAAGCGCCTTCCAGCCCGGATACCTCTCGGGGTTCGCCTCCAGCTCGGCCCGCACCTGCTCGTCCGTCGCGTCCTTCGGCAACGCGGCGCGCGCACGCGCGACAAGCTCCTTCAGCTGGGGTTCAATGCGCGCACGCACGGCGGCCTGTTCATTCTGCCGCGTGCGCGTTTCGTGGAGCGTCTTCCGGTACACGGGATCCTCCCCCCGCACCGTGTAGACCTCCGGCTTCTTCTCGCAGCCGCAAAAGGCCGCGATACCAACTACCACCGCCACCGTCGCGAACGGTGCGAGGCTCTGTACCAACCAATGTTTCATGTTTTCAGGTGGCCACGGGAGGGTGCACGCCTCCGAAAGCCGTTTTCATTTTACCATTCTTTTGCGTTGTGAGGCAAGGGGGAAAATTGCGGGGCCGCAGGGAGCTAGGGCTTGACATCCGTGACGACGAGCTTGTAGAACTTCTTCGCGTCCGTCGGCGAAAGGGTGATCGACGGGCTTGCCGGGGCGTCGTCCACCTTCGCCTGGAGGGACGGCTCGCCCGCGATTCCCGCGCCTGCGGCGACCGGCGACCACGCGCCGCCCAGCTCGTCCGCCGCGTACAGCGTGTACCAGAATCCGCGCACGCCGTTCGCGACGTCGGCCTTCACCATCAACGTGCCGTCGCCGTTCGAGAGGATCGTGAGCGGCGAACTCACGCCGTCCGCCGCAAGCGGG
>OIZT01000477.1_pt1 | contig 24798 bp, 25 predicted proteins | sample 1588611 | NCBI WGS metagenome assembly OIZT01 (sample SAMN03283278) | human gut metagenome | biome: human-associated habitat; material: feces | host: Homo sapiens | place: Peru | collected 2012
TGTTATTGTTATTGGATGTGCAACACAAGTAGCACCAGAACATATTAATTTAATGCAAAATGCATCTCCTCAGGATAAAAATAAATTTTTATTTGATGTAAGTACTAATTTAAACTTATTTTTAGTTGATTATGAATTGAAAGTGGATCAGGATATTTTACAGCAATTTGTAGTTACTGATAATATCTTTGAAGATGGATTAAGTAAAGATGCTTTATTTAAAACTATTAAACGTGTTTTTAAAGCTAAATTACATTGTATAATGTTATTAAATTACGCTTTTGGTAATTCAAACACTAATATTTCCAAACCACATAATGAAAATAGTATGTTTGTATAATTTTTTCATAAATTTTAGACAGACAGACATAAATTTCAAGTGAAAGCTCTGCGAAGGTTCTGTAGGAATGAAGACATGCATTTCATCTGTAAAAACACTTGAAATTTATCTTAATTTTTTGTAGTTAAAATTGAAAATAAAGCCTTTTTCATTCTTTTTTTATAAAAATAATCATTTTAACCAAGTTAAAAATTTTTTTTCACTTGAAACATATGTCTTGATTTTTGCTTCGCACTAAAAATTGCATTACACTTGAAATTTATCTCTCACTATTCATGTTAAATCATTATATTTTTTTTTGATAAAACTCTTATTGAATTTTTTTTCACTTGAAATATATGTTTTATTTTTCAAATGCTCAGATAAATATTATATTATACTGAAAATATTACAATTGAAATACTTCTTCTTTAAATTTGAAATAAAAATTGTTTCAGTCTTATTTTTTTAAATGATAATTTTTTAATAAATTTTTAAATTAATTTATTTTATAAAAAATTGATATAAAACATTTATTTTTTAAAAATAAGTAATATATACCTTTTATTTTGTCATTGAAAAATTATAAAATTATTTTACAATTATGTTAATTTTGTTTTCATCACTATTTTTTCACTTGAAATATATGTCTTTATAATTGAAATAGTTAATTTTCATGTTTTAATTTTAACTATTTTTATTTACTTTAATTTTTATTTAAGCTATTAATTGACTATTTTTTATAAATTTAAGTATTTTAAACATTTTTCAGTTAATTTTAATTTATTTAATTTCTTTAATTTTTATTTTTTAATGAAAATTTATTATCTCAATACAATTTTGTAATACAAACCTTTATTTAACACTGTTTTCATATATTAACACTGGAAATAATACTTATAATTTTTTCATATTTTTTAAGATTATTTTACTTTTATTACTTTTTAAGAATGGTGAACATATGGCAAATATATTTGATGACTTGGAGGTAGGAAAATCAGTTTTTAAAGATAAACAACCTTTAGATCATAGGTTTTTACCTGAAAATTTACCTCACAGAAAAGAACAGATAACACAAATAGCTAAATATTGGATTGAAGCATTAAATAATGTTACTCCATCTGATATTACAATTTACGGAAAAACAGGAACTGGAAAAACAGCAGCAGCAAAATTTGCTCGTGAACAACTAAATGAAGCAGCATCTAATAAGAATGTTTTCATAAAAGTTGAGTATATTCGTTGTACTGATTACACAACAGAATATCAGGTTATTGCACAGTTATGTCAAAAACTTGGAAGAAATGTTCCTCACAGAGGCTGGACAAAAGGGGAAGTTATTAATACTTTCAGAGACATTTTCAGAAGAAATGCATATGGAAAAAAACTAATTTTAATTGTTATTTTAGATGAAATTGACATATTGCTTAGTAAAGACGGAGATGGAATTTTATACACTTTAACAAGAACTGACAATGTATCTATATTATCCATTAGTAATTATGTTGAATTTAAGCAATTTATAACACCTAGAGTAATGAGCAGTTTGAGGGATAAAGAAATTGTTTTCCCACCTTATGGTGCTGATCAGTTAGCTGATATTTTAAGTGAAAGGGCTCATTTATCATTTAAAGAAGATACAATTGAAAGTGATGTTATACCATTATGTTCAGCTATGGCAGCTAAAGAAGAAGGAGATGCAAGATATGCACTGGATTTACTTAGAACTGCTGGAGAAATAGCTGATGAAGAAGAATCTGATAAAATCATTGGTGATTATGTAAGAAGGGCGAAAGACAGAATTGAACATAATAAAATCACTGATATTATTTTAACCTTACCAACTCAGCAACAAAGAGTTTTAGATGCTATTTTAAGACTTACTCAAAATAATGAGGAAATAACTTCAGGTAAATTATATGATACTTATAAAGAAGTATCAAAAGGAGATTCTGTAACATACAGAAGAATTTTTGATTTTATAAATGAACTTGAAATGTTAGGTATTATTTCAACCAATACTATATCACGTGGACGTGGAAAAGGAAGAACTAATATTATAACACTTCAATGCGATACTAATCTACTTGAAAAAACACTTTATTCCATATGATTCCATTTGGGATTGTTTTTTATTAAAGTTTTTAAAATAGCCATTCTAACTGGAACAGCATTAAATGCCTGATTGAAATATTTATTATGTTTAGTATTATCTAAATCAGTAGCTATTTCATCAATTCTTGGTAACGGGTGCATAACAATAACATCCTTACCTTCCAACATTTTTTTATTAACAATATAAGCTCCTTTTATTTTTAAATATTCATCCAAATCTCCAAAGCGTTCTTTTTGAATTCTGGTTACATATAAAACATCTACTTTATCAATAATTTCTTCTATACTATCAACTTCAGTATATGGGATATTCTTTTTGTTTAAATCGTGTAAAACTTCCTGAGGCATTTTTAATTCTTTAGGAGCAACAAAATAAAGTTCTACATTGTCATATAATCCTAATGCATTAGATAATGAATGTACTGTACGGCCAAATTTTAAATCTCCAACCAAAGCTATTTTTAAATTATCAATCTGCCCTATTTCTTTTTTAATAGTGTATAAATCAAGTAATGTTTGAGTAGGATGTTGACCAGCACCATCTCCGGCATTTATCACAGGAACATCTACAATATCTGATATAAATTTAGATACACCTTCCAATTCATGTCTAATAACTAAAGCATCGCTGTAGCCTTCAAACATTTTTGCAGTATCAGCTATGCTTTCCCCTTTGGAAACAGAACATGATCTTGTACTTTCAATACCTATGCAATTTCCGCCTAAACGTTTCATAGATGTTTCAAATGATAATCTTGTTCTTGTAGATGGTTCAAAAAACATTAATCCAAGGATTTTACCTTTTAATTCGTCACAACATTCTTTTGATTTAGCTATATCTTCTAATTTTGATGCTTCATCCAGAATATAATCAATATCCTTTCTTTCAAAATCTTTTATTGAAATAATACTTTTTAGTTTAAAAATTTTAATCAACCCATTTCATTCAATTCTTTTATCAATTAAATTATTAATATAACTGGCAAATTTATCAATTTCATCCATATCCAATACAGGAATATTTTCACTGGAAAGTGTTTTTTTAGCTTTTATTTTATCTATAAAGTTTCCTTCATCTGGATTTATTTCATAACCAAAATTTGAAGAAATAAATGATGATTTAACAAGTTGTTCTGAAAATGTTTTGTTCAGATGACTTTTAGTATTTGATTTTTCATCACAGTTCATAAAAAGAGCAACCGGTTTTTCCATCAATGTTCCCATATTTCTGGATATGTATCTTTTTAAGATTCCTTGGACTTTTCCATGGTATAATGATCCAGCTAATATAATAAAATCATATTTTAACAAACAGGCTGTTTTGGCTTTTTCAATTGGAATTAGCTGAATTTTAGCTTTTATTTTATTTGATAAAATTTTTGCAGCCTTTTTTGTTATTCCACTGGATGTTGAGTAAATTATTGCTATTTTCATATAATCCTTTCAATTGGCACGACAAGAATATCTTTTGCACCTGCATTTCTTAAATCGTTAACAAGTTCGAATACTACATCTTCATCTATAACTGCCTGTACAGCTACAGTTTCTTCTTTAGATAATACTTCAGAAATTGTCGGACCTGTCATTGCCGGCATAACTTTTTTAACATTATCTAAATTTTCTTTTTTAACATTCATCATTACAAGTTTTTTCCTTTCAGCTTCAATTACTCCCTTTATACTTGTACTTACGGCTTCAACTAACTCTTTTTTATTTTCAAAGCTATTGTCATTAGTAATAAGTTTAATAGTACTTTCTAAAATTACATCAACAATTTTCAAATGATTCATTTTTAATGTAGTTCCAGTACTGGTTAAATCAGTAATTAAATCAGCTATTCCAATTAATGGTGCGATTTCTGTAGAACCGCTTAATGTTATTATTTTTGATGTTAAATCATGTTTTTCCAAGTATTTTTTTGTTAATGTTGGAAATTCAGTAGCTACTACCATATCTGATGTTAAATCATCAATAGAATTTATATTGGAATCTTCCGGTGATGCTAAAACTAATTTTGTTTGTCCGAAAGATAAATCAACTAATTCCTTAACATTAGCTTCACTTTCATTAATCAAGTCTACACCAGTTATTCCCATATCAACAATTTCATCTTCAACAAATTTTGGAATATCTGATGCACGAGCAAACATAACATCAATATCTTTATTAAAAGTAGCAGAAATTAATTTTCTATTAGCATTATCTTTTAATCCTAATCCAGCTTTCTCTAAGATGGCTATTGAAGGATCACTAATTCTTCCTTTAGAAGGTACAGCAATTTTTAATTTCATTTTAAATCTTCTCATTTTATTTATGTGATATGATATATTATTTTTTTTATTAATACTTTTTTAAAGTGTTAAAATTCTTAATATTTTTTAATATTTTCAGTTTTTACTATCAAATAATACAAAATCTTTAAATATAATAGAAATTATAATGATATTAAGCTTAAGATTAATTTAAAATTATCATAAGTTACAAATTAACTGTTTGAGGTGAAATATATGTCTGAAATACCAAAAGCTCCTATCGCAAGGATTATTAAAGATACTGGTGCTGAAAGAGTTAGTGAAGATGCAAAAGCTGAATTAGCTGCATATCTTGAAGAAGTAGCTCGTAATGTTGCAATTGAAGCAAATAATGTTGCTAAAATCGCTAAACGTAAAACTATCAAACCAGAAGATATTAAATTAGCTATTAAAAATTTAGAATAGTTATTTTAATTGACTTTTTTTATTTTTTTTAGGTGTTATTATGACTGATAATACTATTTTAATTAAAGACACATTAATTTTAAACCCTTCAGATTTTAAAGAAATAAAAGGTTCTCTTTTAATAAAAAATGATAAAATCGCAGAAATTGATACTGATATTGATGAAAGTAACGCAGATAAGGTTATTGATGGTAAGGGTAAAATATTACTTCCGGGATTTGTAAATACTCATACACATTTATCAATGACTTTGTTTAGAGGATTAGCTGATGATTTAAGTTTGGATTCATGGTTAAATGATAATATCTGGCCAATGGAAGCAAATCTTACATCTGAATACTGTTATATTGGTGCTCTTTTAGGAGCTATTGAATTAATCAAATCTGGAACAACTACTTTTAGTGACATGTACTTTTACATGGAAGATGTTGCAAAAGCTGTTGAAGAATCAGGAATTAGAGCAGTTTTATCTTATGGTATGATTGATTTTGGTGATGATGAAAAAAGAGAACATGAAATTAAAGAAAACATAGCCTTATTTGAAAAATGCAACGGAATGGCTGATGGAAGAATTAAAGTATTTTTTGGGCCTCATTCTCCATACACTGCTTCAAAAGACTTGTTGGAAGATGTAAGATGGTTAGCTAATGAGTATAATACTGGAATTCATATTCATGTTAGTGAAACTCAAAAGGAGATAAATGATTCACTTGAAGCACATAATTTAAGACCATTTGAATATTTGGATTCAATAGGATTTTTAGGTCCTGATGTTGTAGCTGCACATAGTGTATGGTTATCCCATAATGAAATTGAAATTATTAAAAGGAATAATGTTAAAATTTCACATAATCCATGCAGTAATATGAAATTAGCTTCAGGTATAGCTCCAATTTATGATTTAATTAATAATGATATTTGTGTTGGAATTGGAACAGATGGAGCATCATCAAATAATAATTTAGACTTAATTGAAGAATTAAGAACAGCTTCTTTACTTCAAAAAGTTAATTTATTAAATCCTAAAGCTTTAACTTCTAATGAAGCATTAGCTATGGGAACTATCAAAGGTGCAGAAGTTTTAGGGCTTGAACAGGAAATAGGATCAATTGAAGTTGGTAAAAAAGCAGATTTAATTTTAATCGATACCAATAATGCTAATATGATACCTGATAGTTCAGTTACAAGTTCCAATATTATTTACTCAGCAAATGGTTATAATGTAGATACTACTATCTGTGATGGTAAAATTTTAATGGAAAATAAAAAATTAACTACATTAGATGAAGAAGAAATTTATAAAAAAGCCAGAAAAGCTATTGAAGAGCTTAAAGAAGCTAGAAAATAAGTTTATCTAGCTTCAAATTTTATTTTATTTTTGTTTAAAACAATGCTTCTTTTCCAGATATTATGGCTTTCAGGGAAATCAGATCTGAAATGAGCTCCTCTACTTTCTCTACGTAATATTGCTGATTTTACAACTAAAATAGCTATTTCAACCATGTTTATTACTTCAAGAGCAGTTACAAGTTCTGTATTATATTGAGCTTTATTTTCAACTTTTAAATCATTTAAGTCTTTTTTCATTTCTTGCAATTGTCTTAAAGCTTCGTTTAAATTTTTTTCGTCTCTGACAATTCCTACTTTTTCCCACATTAACTGTTTAAGATTGTTTTTGAATTCTGTAGGATTAATGGAACCGTCTTTAATTAGGCTTTCAATTCTTGTTTTTTCTTCATGAACCATTTCAGGATTTTCTTTAAAGTCAGTTTCACTTGCAGCTTTCGCAGCACTTTCACCAGCTCTTTTTCCAAATACCTGGGTATCAGCCAGTGCATTTCCACCTAAACGATTAGCTCCGTGGACTCCTCCAGAGACTTCCCCTGCAGCAAATAAATTAGCTACATTTGTAGAGCAATCAGGTTTGATTTTAACACCACCCATAAAGTGATGTGCAGTTGGAGCTACTTCTATTTTTTCATTTTTAATATCAATACCTACATTTTTAAATTGTAAAACCATTGTTTCTAATTTTTCATCAATTAAATCATCTGGAAGATGTGTAATGTCTAAATAAACTCCTCCATGTTCGCTTCCTCTTCCTTCAATGATTTCCTGATAAATGGATCTTGCAACAACATCACGGGTAGCTAATTCCATTTTTTCAGGAGCATATTTTTTCATAAAGCGTTCGCCATCTTTATTTAGTAATTTTCCGCCTTCAGCCCTTACAGCTTCAGTTACAAGGACTCCTTTTTTGGAATCAGGTGTTACCATTCCTGTTGGGTGGAATTGAATCTGTTCCATATCTATCAGATTAGCTCCTGCATTCCAGGCAAGCATGAATCCGTCACCGTTTTTTTGAATAGTGTTGGATGTAATTGGATATAAGTTACCTGCTCCTCCACTAGCTAGTATAACAGCTTTAGCTTTAAAATAAATTATTTGAGACTTTGCCAAATCCAGTCCAACAGCTCCTATAACCTGTCTTAAATTTTCATCTAAAACAAGAGAGGTAACCATTACTTCTTCAATAGTTTCAATGTCTCTTTTAATGATTTCTTCTTTAAGAGCACTCATTAATTCATGACCTGTTCTGTCTCCCTGAAAACAGGTTCTTCTGTATTGCTGTCCACCGAATGGTCTTTGATTTATTTTACCGGATTCTTGGCGGTCAAAAATCGCCCCATAATTTTCTAAGTCGATTAATCTGTCTGGAGATTCGTGAACAAGTATATCTACAAGTTTTTTATCATTAAGATAGCTGCCTCCTTTTAAGGTATCTTCAATATGTGCTTCTATTGAATCATCAGCATCGACAGCTTTAAAAACAGCATTATATCCTCCTTCAGCCATTCCAGTGCATCCTGATCTAAAAGTTAGTCCTTTTGAAACAATAAGTCCTTTAAGACCAGCTTCATCTACTTCAATAGCTGCTCTTGAACCAGCTCCTCCTGAACCAATAATTAAAACATCGGTTGAAATTGTTTTAGTTTCCATAGTTATTACCTGTAAAATTTATACTGTTTTTAAGTTTATAACTGATTGTTAAAATAAATTTGTTTTTTAAAAAAGTGGGTTATATCATAATAAATATTAGTAAATAGAAATAAATTAGTATTTGACAGTAGCTGATATAAGTTAAATTTTATTCTAAAACAGTTACTTTTGATTAAATTAATTATATAATCAATAATTTTAAATGTAATTATAATTCATTGCATATATTTGGAGGTTTTTTAATGAAAATTGATGGAACAGTCACAACTGGTTTAGGCAAAGCCGCTTATTTTTTATCACAGGATTTTTATGTTAACAATTTTGAGAAAAATTGCGGATTTCGTCCATATCCAGGAACTTTAAATGTTATAGTTCCAGAGGAATACCTTCCTCAAATCAACAAAGTAAAAAATGAATGTAAAAATATTATAAAACCTGATGAAGGTTTTGGAGCTGTTAAATATATAAAAGCAAGATTAAATGATGAAATTACTGGAGCTATTGTATTTCCAGCTAAAACTACACATGAAGAAAATTATTTGGAATTTATAGCTAAAGATAAACTTAGAGATAAGTTAAATCTTGAAGACGATGATGTAGTAACTATTGAATTTTAAATTTATTAAGAAACTTTTTTATAATATAATTAAGGGAGGAAATGGTTATGGAAAATAATCTAATTAAAATTTTTGAAGAAACAGTAATAAATAAACATGATGGAACAATAATTAATGACTTAATAAAACTAAACATAATTAACTTAACTGATTTAACTAAAGAAATAATTAAAACTAATAATGCTAAATATATTTATGAACTTGCTCACTATATAAAAGATACTCCAATAGATGTGTTAGCAAATGAAGTTATTAAAACTAATAACGTAGTATTTATTTATGACTTTGCAAAAGATGTAAAAAAGGCTCCAATAGATAAATTAGCTGATGCTATTATTAAGTCCAATAATGCTGAATACATTTTAAATTTTGCAAGAAATGTAAAAAAAGCCCCGATAGATAAATTAGCTGATGCTATTATCAAAACCAATGACGCTAAATATATTTACTATTTTGCTAATTACATAGATAATGCTCCTACAAAGGAGTTACTTGATGCTATTATTAAAATTAATAATACTGAATTTGTTTATTTCTTTGCAGAAAATGTTGAAAATGCTCCAATTAATGATTTAGCAGATATTATTATTAAATCAGGAGATGCCGAATTAATTTTTAATTTTGCTTGGAATGTCAAAAACGCTCCTATTGATAAATTAACAAATGCTATTATAAAAACAAATAGTGCTGAATATATTTATTTCTTTGCAAAAAAAATAGAAAATGCTCCAATTAATGATTTAGCAAATGCCATTTGCAAATCAAAAGATTCTAATAGTGCTGAATATATTTACTATTTTGCTGAATATATTGAAAATGCCCCAATAGATAAATTAGCCAAAGCAATCAATAACAATATTACATATAAAAGTGCAGTATTTATATACCTTTTTGCTACAAAAATAGAAAATGCTCCTGTTGATACATTAACTGAGGCAATATGTAAAACAAATAATGCAGAATTTATTTACGCTTTTGCAAAATGTATTGAAGGTGCTTCAATAGAAATGTTAACTGATGCAATTATTAATACAGGCGATATTAAATACATTACCCTATTTGCAAAAAAAATAGAAAATGCTCCTGTTGAAAAAATACAAGAATATCTTTCTAAAAATGAAAATTATCTTGAACAAATTAAACAAGAAAATTATAAAACACTAATTGAGTTAACTGAATCTTGTAAATATGAAATAATTAAAGAAAACAAAGAAGAATTTGCTAATTTATTTAATAGTAATAAACCTAAAAAATTAATAAGAAAAAAATAAGTAAGTAACAAAAATACTTACTTTTAAAAAACAAACGGAGGATAATATGGAAAATAATTTAATTAAAATCTTTGAAGACACAGTAATTTCTAATCATGATAATGGTAATACAATAAATAGTTTAATTAAACTAAATATAATTGATATAGATGATTTAATTGAAGAAATAATTGATACTTATAATCCAGAATATATTTATAATTTTGCTAAATATATAGATAATGATTACAATGATTTATTAGCAGATGCCGTATCTATCACAAGAGATCCTGAATACATTTATTTATTTGCTAGAGATATCAAAGATGCCCCTATCGAACTTTTACAAGATGCTATTATAAAAACACGTAATCCAAAATATTTATATTTATTCGCTAAAGATGTAGAAAAATCTAATCCAAGTCATATAGCATACTTTCTTCCAAGATGTGAATCCTCTAGTGAATATGTATATTTATTTGCTAAACATTTCAGAGATATACGTTTTAAAGAATTTACTACTAATATTGTCAATTCAGTTGATAGTGAAATTATTTATAAATATGCAAAAGATATCGATGGAGCTCCTATTGATGAATTAGCAAATGCTATAATTAAATATAACGATAAAGAATACATTTACTTATTTGCAAGAGATGTTAAAAATGCTCCTATCAATAAATTAGCCGAGGCCATAACTAAAGAATGTAAATTTGAAGAACATGATGAAAGTATTTATATATATTTATTTGCCAAAAATATAGAAAATGCACCAATAGACATTTTAGCAAATGCTATAAAAGAAACTTATATATTTAAGCACATATATTCATTTGCTAAAGATATTAAAGACGCTCCAATAGATACTTTATTAGAGCCAATACTTTGGTGGCGTATTCCTGAACATTTATATTTATTTGCAAGAGATGTAAAAAATACTCCTATTGGGAAACTAGAAAATTATATAATAATTTCAAATGATCCAAAATACATCTACTTATTTGCAAGAGATATTCAAAATGCTAATGTTGATAAATTAACTGATGCCATAATTGAAACAAAAAATATTGATTATATCAATTTATTTAAAGAAAAAATTTCAAACGCTAATATTGATAAATTAAATAAAGCCATATCTAACATAAGAAAAGAAAAACTTGAACAAGATAAATATAATATGTTAATTAATCTAGTTAATCAAAAACAATATCAAATAATTTTAGAAAATCAAGAAGAATTTACTAGTTTAATTAATAATAAAAAGTTAATCATAAAGAAATAAAGTAAGTAACTAAATACTTGCTTTTTTAATAACTAATACTAAAAAGTAATTAGAATAATCTAATTACTTAAATTTTTTTCTTTTATTATAATATTATCTTTAAAATTAAATAACTTAATATTATTTAATACTTTATTATCTAACTTACTAAAATATAATTCTATACTACTATTACCTTCATTTTTATCTAATTTTATATTATCAGCCATATCAATATTTTTTTTATTTATTTTATCTTTAATTAATGGATAATGTGTACATCCTAGAATAATAGTATCAGATTTAATCTTAGATACATAATTACTTGTATCTATTTTTTCTATGTTACCACTTTCAATTAAATCTACAAATGATGGACACGCTAACTCTTCTACTAAAACATTAGGAAGTAATTTTTTAAATATATGAGAATTAATAGTTCTTGAGGTAGCAAATACTCCAATACTTTTATAATTATTTTCTTTTACATAATTAATTGTTGGACTAATTATATCTATAATTGGTATGTTATATGTACTTTTTAATTTTTTATAACAATTTGAACTTACTGTACCACATGCTATTACTATTAATTCTACTTTTTTACTTATTAAATATTCTATAATTTTACTAGAAAGATTAAATAATGTATCTATATCTTTTTCACCATAAGGTATATTTATAGTATCTCCAAAGTAAATATAATCATTTTTAGGATACTTACTAACTAATTTACTAAGTACTGTAAGTCCTCCTACTCCTGAATCAAAGACTCCTACTCGCATTTTTTCCTTCTAATAAACTATCATTTAATTCTTTCATTTTAGATAAATATAGTTTATACTTTTCATTACTATTTAACATATTTACTTTTTCTAATATTTCTTTTTCTACTTCTAAAAAAGATAAATCATTATTATATTCTAAGAATATACTTTTATTTTGTAATTTCTTTATTTCTTGTAGTAAATTATTTATTTCTTCATCACGCTCTATTATAGAACATATTTCTTTATACTTAGAGTAAATATCACTATTTAATATTTCACTAGTGTTCATCTACTAATACTCCATCTAAACTCCATGTTTTAGCATCAGTTATTTTAACATTTACTATTTTTCCTAAATATTTATCATCTGCTTTAACATTAACTAATTTCATTGTATCTGTATATCCAGATAAGTTACCTAGTTTATCGCTATGATCAGTTAACAATACTTTTACTTCTTTATTTAAATATTTCATATTATTTTCTTTAGCACATTCATTAACTAATTCATTTAATTTAGCAAGGCGTTCTTTTTTAGTTTCAAGAGTAATAGCATCTTCCATTTTAGATGCAGGAGTACCTTCTCTTTTTGAATAAATAAATGTATATGCTAAATCATATCTTAATTTTCTAACTATATCTAATGTAGCATTAAAGTCTTCTTCTGTTTCATTTGGGAATCCTACGATAATATCTGTACTTATACTTACATTTGGTATTTTAGATTTTAATTTATTAAATAATGTTGTATATTCTTTTATAGTATATTTTCTACCCATTTTCTTTAATATATCATCACTACCTGATTGGATTGGTAAATGAATATATGGCATAATATTATCATATTTACTTATTACTTTGATCATTTCATCAGTAAAATCCCATGGATGTGAAGTTACAAATCTAATTCTATCAATATTAGTTTTAGCAACATCTTCAAGTAAATTAGCAAATGTATAATTAGTATCTAAATCTTTTCCATAAGCATTAACATTTTGTCCTAATAATGTTACTTCTTTGTAACCATCTTTAACTAATTCTTTTACTTCATTAATAATATCTGTATTTAATCTACTTCTTTGTTTACCTCTTGTATATGGTACAATACAATATGTACAGAATTTATCACATCCATACATTATATTTACCCAGGCAGTATATTTTGAATCTCTTTTTACAGGTATTCCTTCATAAACATTTCCTTCGATAGAAAAAACTTCTAATTCTTGAGTTTGTTCTTTTAAGTTATTTAATAAATATGTAGGTATCATATGTATATTATGTGTTCCAAATACTATGTTAACCCATTTATATTTATCTTTTAACATATTAGCAATACCTTCTTCTTGAGCCATACAACCACATAACATTGTAATAATTTCTGGTCTTGTTTCTTTTAAGTGTTTTATTCTTCCTAACATACCAGTTACTTTATTATGAGCATTTTCTCTAATTGCACAAGTATTTAATATTATTACATCAGATTTATCCATATCTTCATTTTTTGTATATCCTAAATCTTCCATAATTGCAGATATATTTTCACTATCATGAACATTCATTTGACAACCATATGTAATAATATGATATGTTTTATTTTTACCTATATTCTTTACTTCTTTAGGAATATTATAAGCATTATTTACTATATCTACTTTATTTTTTGTTCTAACTTTTGCTTCTTTTAAATTAGGTAAATTCATACTTTTCACTTCTTTCTAATTAACTGTTTACCATGTAAATAATTATATTCACTAGCAAATTTATCATTTTCTTTCTTTTTACGATTTATATATTCTACCACTTCTTTGGCAGTAGCTTCTAAAATATAATGTTTCTTATCTGATACTGTACCTTTGAATAGTTGTTCATAAGTTAAATATTGATTAAATCCATCACAAGCTCTTCTAGCAGCAGAACTTGAATGAGAGTATACATCATAGTTTAACCCTTCATGACCTTCATTATAAACACTATAATAAGCATTTAAATAATTATCTCTTATTATATTAAATATCTTTTTTACTTCATTTTCTTTTATACTAGTTTTTGATAAATTAAGTAATCTATCAAGTTCACTATTAACCATAATATTCGTAGGAAATTTATGATTTCGATATGTATAAACTAATCCATTGTCTAGAAAATATTTCGGTGCTAAATGATTAGTTAGTAACATTGATTCTTGAACAATATTCGCAGATATTGATTTATCTGTATACAAACTATGATGCCATGTAGCATCCCTATTAATAGTATTTTCTATAAAACGATATCTTTCTTTTATTTTATTTTGACTTCTTAATTTATAACAAAGTAAGGCAATATTTTCTAACATTTTATTTGTTTCAATATCTAAATTTTCTTGTTTATCTACTTGTTTATAAGACAATCTATTTCTAACATTAATAATACCTTTATGTATTTCTAAACTATTAGGATTAATATTGAATGATGGATCTACAAATACTTTGTAAACTATAACGTTTTTACTACTATTAGGAAGTAATGAACATAAATTATTGCCAATTGCTTCATGATATAAACTAATATTTTTATCACATAAATAAATGGTTTCCACTCTACTTAAGGCATCATAAAATGTATATGATCCATAAGGAATTAAGGAAGGTATATCTGTTATTGCAACATAATAACAGAAACTACCATCTTTATTTTTAACTAAACTAATTGCATCGTCTAAGCATAAAGCATCTTCATCATCTATAGTTATAAAATGACTATTAAATTTCTTTCTACCATTTACATCAAATACAAAATCATTTAGTTCTTCGATTACTTTATCATGTATTTTAGTTATTACATGATATTTCTTTTCTAAATCTTTGGCATCAATTAAATAATATTCATCAAATCTTTTTAATGCTTTTTTTACGTGACTTTTATTTTTACAGAAATTTCTTTCTAATAAATCAATATATTTTTGTCTTTCACTTTTAATTAATTTATCTTCTAGATATTTAAGAAATAGGCTTATTACTTCATAATAGTAATCTACTAATTCATCAGTTTCTTCTAAAGAACAATAATTATCTATAATATTATTAAATAAATCATTACCATAATCATCTTTTTTACTTAAAATATTATTTTCTGTTTTAAGTAATAGTTCTACCATATTAATATTTCTTTCTTCAAAAATAAGATAATGATAGAAATTAAAGATATTTAAATTATCTACCTTTTCTCTACTTATATTTATTTTTCTATTTAAATCAATAAGTCTAAATTTAATATTTTTAAGTACTCTATTATCCATATTAGATTTAATACTATTTAGTTTATAATTTGCTTCCCTTACTGCGTTATTAACTATTTTATAATCTATATTATCACTTGTTTCTACAAACAACTCAATATTAGACATAACTAAATCTATTTCTTCATTAGTACTATCTTTAAGTAAATCTAGTAATATATTAAACATTTCTTTTACTGTTTCTTTATAATCAGTTTCTAAAAAGACTTCCAAATCTTCACAACAAAAATTTTCTTTAAGTAATATACTTTTAAGTTCTTTATTCATCATCTTTAAATTCTTCCTCACTAAGTATTGATAAGAATGCTTCCGAAGGTATTTCTACTCTACCTATTTGTTTCATTTTCTTTTTACCTTCTTTTTGCTTATCTAATAATTTTCTTTTTCTAGTAATATCTCCCCCATAACACTTAGCTAAGACATTTTTTCTCATTGCTTTTATGTCACTTCTTGCTATTACTTTACTTCCTATTACTGCTTGAATTGGAACTTCAAACATTTGTCTTGGTATTATCTTCTTTAAATTATCTACGATTACTCTTGCTCTATTGTAAGCAAAATCTTTATGTACAATAAGAGATAAAGCATCTACTATTTCACCATTTAACATAATATCCATTTTTACTAAGTTGCTTTCTTTATAACCAATTATATCATAATCAAATGATGCATAACCTTTAGTATAACTTTTTAATTTATCAAAGAAATCATATACTATTTCTGATAAAGGTATTTCATAATGAATATTAACTCTTTCTTTATCTATATAATCCATATTTATATACGTTCCTCTTTTATTTTGACATAGTTCCATAATTTTACCAATATATGTGCTAGGTACAAAGATATTTGTTTTAATATATGGTTCACTTATTGATTTTATTCTTACTTTATCAGGCATTTTACTTGGATTATCAATATAAATTATAGATTCATCTGTAAGTACTATTTCATAATTAACCGAAGGACTTGTAACAATTATTTCTATATTAAATTCTCTTTCAATTCTTTCTTTAATTATATCCATATGAAGTAATCCTAAGAAACCTGTTCTAAAACCAAAACCAAGGGTTGAAGATGTTTCAGGAGTTGTAATTAATGAAGAATCATTTAATTTTAACTTTTCTAAGGCTTCCTTTAACATTGGATATTTAGTAGAGTCTATTGGATATATACCACAATATACCATAGGTTTCATAGGTTTATAACCTGGTAATGGATTTTCTAGATTATCAGACTCTAAAGTTATAGTATCTCCTACTTTAATATCTGAAATACTTTTAATTGAAGCAGTAATAAAACCAACTTCTCCAGTAAATAGACAAGAAGTTTTAGTTTCTTTCATTGTATTATAAAATAAATCTACTACTTCATAATTAGCATTTGTAGTAAACATTCTTATATTATCTTTATTATGTATACTACCTGATACTATTCTAGCAAGTATTACTACTCCACGATATGAATCAAAATAACTATCAAATATTAATGCTCTAAGTTTATTATCATGATATTTTTCTACTGGATGTGGTATTCTTTCAATAATTGCTTCTACTAATTTATCTATTCCTACGCCAGTTTTTGCAGATACTAATAATATCTCATCTTCTCTAAATCCAAATGTTTCTACTAATTCTCTTTTTCTAGATTCAATATCAGCATTTGGTAAATCTATTTTATTAATAACAGGTATTATTTCTAAATCATGTTCCATTGCTAAATAAACATTTGCTAATGTTTGTGCTTCAATACCTTGAGCAGCATCTACTACTAAAATTGCGCCTTCACAAGCAGCTAGGCTTCTACTTACTTCATAAGTAAAATCAACATGACCTGGAGTATCTATTAAATTTAAAATATAACCATTATAGTGTGCTCTAACTGTATTTAATTTAATGGTTATACCTCTTTCTCTTTCAATATCCATATTATCTAACATTTGATCTTTAAGTTCTCTTTTATCTACTAATCCAGTATATTCCATAATTCTATCTGCAAGAGTACTTTTGCCATGATCAATATGTGCAATAATACTAAAATTTCTAATTTTTTCTAAGTTCATAATATCAGTCCACTTCTATAAAAATTATAACACATTAACTAATATAATGTAAATAAAGATAAGGATATTTTATGTATTTTTTTAAATATAAAAAGATAAAACTAGTTAATAATTTTATCTTTGATTAATTAATTTTCTTATTATTTTTTTATATTCTATAAATTCTATATCTTTATTATTTATTTGTAATACATATAATATTTTACCATACAAACTATTTAAATATTTTTCTTTATTTTTACAATTTATTTTATTCAAATGACTATTAATACCATATTTATTTATATAATATACTTCTTGTCTTATTTTCTTTCTTAATGTTTTACTTACTTGTAATTTATTATTTACTACTAGTCCTGTTACAGATTGCCTATTATTATTTTTTATTATTTTTACCTTATCATAATTTAATTCTAGACTTAATTTTTTTAATTCTTCATTTACTTTTTTAATAACTATACTAGGATTAAAATTCCCAGAAAAAGTCATATCATCAGAGTATCTTGTATAACTTATATTATTTTCTTCGCAAAATGCTCCAATTATATTATCAAAGTTATACATAACAAGATTAGAAATATATGCTGATGTTGGGGCTCCTTGTGGTAGGTAATCATAATAAGTACATAAATAAGTAAGTAACATACCTATATTTTTAGGAAAATATTCTATTCCAAAACAAGTATTATAAATATCTGTAAATGTTATATTATCAAAGAAATGTTTTATATCTAGTTTTAAGAGTATTTTTTTATTTATATGTTCTATGGCATTATCTTTTAGGCTTACACCTTTTTTGTATGCTTTGGCATATTTAGAAATACTACGGTTTGATAAGATATTATTTAATATTTGTCTTTGAATATATTTTAGATTATATGTTGGTTCATATATGGTTCTATATTTACCATTACCTTTTTTAATTTTGTATACTTTATAATTCTTTTCTATATTATTACTAATTGAATATAATTTTATTATTTTATTTTTATCAATTAGAGAGCCTTCTAATAGGTTTAGAGATAATAAAAATTCATTAGATTTATCTTTATCAATATATTTCCACATTCTTATTACCTCCATAAAGAGCACTAAAGATATTGTAATATGTAAATGAACTGTAACGAAAGTGCAACGAAGTGGCTATGTGAAACATAGAAAAGTTCATTGGAGTATTACCATTATATATCTTATTTTTCCTCGTCCCTTAACGACTCGTTAAAGTTATAATAATACACTGCTCTTTCATTAAAAGTATATCACAAAATTAGTAAAATATAAATAAAAAAGATAGAAAATCTATCTTCTTACTAACAATGTAATTACTAATAATGTAATAATTGCGGTTAAAAATCCTAATAAATAATATGATACAAAGCCACTTGTTGCTACAAAAGCAAGACGACTTTTTTTATTACTCACTGGTTTTTCTGTTACTTCTTTGGTTGTATCTATTATTTCTTGCATTTCATCTTCTTTTATTGTTAAATCTAATTCTGGTTTTCCTATAACAAAGTTAATATTGGCAGCACTAATTTTATTATATGGAACTTCTTCCCTTACTAAATCATCAATACTAATTAATCTTACTCTACTAGAAAATTTACTAATAAAGAAATTTACAAACTCACTTTTTGTATTACTATGTTTAATAATATTAATATTATTTTTTACTGTAAGTCCATTTTTAGTAAGTAATTTATATGTAAAATTAATTATATTAGATAATAAATTACATTGACTTTTATATTTATCCTTCTTTTCTATAAAAAAATCGGTAGGTACTACTAAGGTAATATTATAATTATCTATTTTTTGGTAATAATTTACTATATCATTAATACTATTTTTCTTTTTATAATCAATATCCATAGTTATATTAGTAGTTTCATTTTTGTCTTTTAGGCAATTCAAATAAAAAGATGCATCATCATTACTAATTAAATAGACATTATGATTTTCTAAGCTTGCAATAAAAGTCTTATTCATTTCTAGCGTCCTCCCTATTTTTATTTTCTAGTACTAGTATATCAAAAAAAAACTAATTTGTCATTAGTTTTTAAAAATTATTTTTGTTTTTTTAATAAATCACGGATTTCTTCGAGTAATACTTCTTCATTAGATTTTTTTACTTCTTCTTTCTTTGTTTCTTCTTTTTTCTTTTTATGTAGAACATCAATTGTATTTAGTTTATTTATAATTTTAACAAATATAAATATACATATTGCTACAATTAAAAAATCTACTATATTTTGAATAAAACTTCCATATTTAACTTCAGCTTTTTGAATTTTAAAACTAAGACTTGTAAAATCTATTCCTCCGATTAAGACTCCTACTAAAGGCATAATGATATCATTAACTAATGAAGTTACTATCTTACCAAAAGCACTACCCATGATAACACCAACAGCCATATCTACTACATTACCGCGACTAATAAATTCTTTAAATTCCTTTATCATAATTACTTCCTTTCTAAAAGAATTATATATTATTTTATATTTTTTGTAAATATTTTACTTTAGATAATAATGTTTTATTGGTTTTAAGTCATCCTCTAATTCATAACATATTGGATTACCTGTTTCAAGTTCTAATGATATGATATCTTCATCACTAATGTTATCTAAATATTTAATTAATCCTCTTAGACTATTACCATGTGCTACAATTATAATTTTTTTATTATTTTTTAATTCTGGTTCTATTTCTTCTTTAAAGTATTCTACTACTCTTTTTATTGTATCTACTAAGTTTTCTGTTCTTGGTAATTCTTCTTTAGTTAAATTACTATATTTAGGATCATTACCTGGATATCTTGAATCATTTAATTCTAATTCTGGTGGTCTTACTGTGGCACTTCTACGCCACAATAATACTTGTTCATCACCATATTTTTTTCTTGTTTCATCTTTGTTTAATCCTTGCAATGCTCCATAATGTCTTTCATTTAATTTCCAACTTCTTCTTATTTCTATATCTTCTTCATTCATTTCTTTTAAGATATATGTTAGAGTATCTTCTGCTCTTTTTAAAACTGAAGTGTATGCTAAGTCAAAAGTAAATCCTTTTTCTTTTAATACCTTTCCTGCTTCAATTGCTTCATTAACTCCATTACTAGATAATCCTACATCAGTCCATCCAGTAAAATTATTTTCTAAATTCCATATACTTTGTCCATGTCTTACTAATACTAATTTTATCATTTCTTACCTCCATATCTATATTAATTATACCAAAAATAGATAATTAAGTAAATTATTCAATCCTTGGTATTTACCATATTTTTTAGTAATATCTTTTGTTTCTATTATATACATATATCCTCCATAATTATTTTAATTTACTAAATACATTACTTAAATTATCATTTATAACTAATGTTGCGTAAGAGTCATATGGTGTTTTTGTATCATTAATTATAACTAAGTTTTTATTATCACTTAATCTTACTAAACTTGATGCTGGTTCTACAGTTAAGGAAGTACCTGCGACTAATAAAGTATCACATTTATAAATATAATACATTGCTTTTTCATAATCATTAAGTTGTTCTCCATATAAAACTACATCTGGTTTTATTATACCTCCACAAGTGCATTTAGGTATATCTTTACTTTCAAATATATATTTAGCATCATACTTTTTATTACATTTAATACAATGATTAGTTAGAATACTACCGTGTATTTCTATTACATTTTTACTACCTGATAGTTTATGTAATCCATCAATATTTTGAGTAATTATTGCTTTTAATTTATTTTTAGATTCTAAGGTAGTTAAATATTTATGGATTATATTAGGTTTCTTATCTAAAACATTAAAATTAGATTTATAATAATTATAAAATAAAGAAGTATTGTTATAAAAACAATTTGCACTTAGTAAATATTCTGGATTATATTTTGTCTTTTCTTTATATAGTCCATTTTTACCTCTAAAATCTTTTATTCCTGAATCTGTCGAAGTACCTGCCCCATCAAAAAAAACTATATTATTTGATTTATCTATTATTTCTTGTAATAATTTTATTTTATCTCCCATACCTACTCCTTATTAATCTTACTTGTTATATAATATATATAACATAAATTAGAGAATATTACAACTTAAAAAACTAAAAAATATTTAAATAAAAAGATACTAATTTTTGCTTTTTAGTATCTTAATGTAATATTATTCATCTTTATTTTTTTGTTCAAACATTATATTATTAATTCTTTTTTAATATTTGATTTTGGTATAAGTTGGTACAAATTAGTATTTAAACAAACTTTATAAATGTCAGTATCCTTTTCAATCATATTGTTATTTATTAAATAGTCTGAAAGAATATTTGCTAGAGGGTAACGCAACAAGTAATTAACTAATCCGATTTCTAAGTCATAATTATAATTCATTACTTTTTTTACTGTATTGATTTCTAAATCTTCAATACTTATTTTTCCATTTTTTATATATAATTCTTCATAAAACATCATGGATTCTATTGCACTTAACATTTTTGATTCATAATACATCCTATTATTTCTTTTAACATTAATTAATTCATAATTTTTTTCATTATCTAGCCAATCTTCTAATTTCTTTTCAATGTAAAATGAATATACTTCGCAAAGAAAATTATATTTATTTGGAATAATTGGTGGATTAAAACTTCTATCAATATAATGCGCAAATTCGTGAGCAAGCATAAAGACATCTAAATCATTTCTAAAAAGTTTTATATATAATTTTCCATTTTTTGTATCCATAAAACTTTTTGTATTGTTTTTATCTATTAATATTTTATTGTTTTTTATTCCCTCTACAATAATTTCATAATATTCAAGATTGTAATTTTTATAAAATTCAAGAACTGTTTCTAATGGATTATTTATATTTTGTGGATAATTCATTTTAGTATAATCTCTTTTAAAATAGTCTATTAGTTGATAGATTAAATCTTTTTTTATGATTTTATGTATATTTGCTTCTACTTTTACCCTTTCAATAAATAACTCAATATTTGATTTTTTCATAGCATCTCCTCAAAAATTACATTAACATTTTTAAACATATTATATCATTTATATTTGTATTTTCATAGTTTATCTAGTAAACTTTACATTTATTAGTTTAATTCTATCTTATATACAATAAAATAGTTTTAATTTAGAGACCTTAGGCTCTAAATTACTTGGGGAGACCTTAGGCTCACCAAGATAAAGAAAAAAATAACATAGATTTACTCTACATTATTTGATTTTATAGTACTTACATATTTTATATTTAATACTTTATCATATAGTAATTGTTTGTTTTTTAATACTTTGATAATGCTATAAATATAAAAGATTAAAAATATTAATGCTGTGTTTAAGGAAATTATTAAGGATATATAGGATGGTATATTTTTGGCTAGTAATACTTCTAGATGAATTACTATGTGTATTATTCCATAATAGTATAAGTAGATAAATATAGTTCTTAGTGTTATTTTAAGTAGTCTTTGGTTAGGGACTTCTAATGAAACATTTATTATTTTTCCAAAGATAGTTTGATTATGATTAAGGTATGGAATTATTATGTAGTATAGGACTGCTAATAAGATATTTATATATTTATTATTTATTAAGAATGATACTAATAAAGTTATTAATGAATAAGTAAATATATCTCCTAGAAAAAGAGTTATTCTTCTTAGTGATGATACATTTTTTCCTTCTTTTAATGATTTGTTATCTATATCCTCTCTTGTAGGTAAATACTTTTGCATTGGTTTTATTATTAAATAACCTAATAGGCCTCCTAAGGTATTAATTAATAAGTCATCTACATCAAAGGTACGATATGCTTTTGGATAGATATAATATAATCCTGTTAATTGAGTTAATTCAAAGAATAAGGATATAAGAAAACTAAGTAATACTGTTTTTTTTAAAGAACATTTATAATAGTATCTTAGATATATTCCAAGTGGCATAAACATTATTACATTAAATATTACGGTATATACACTTGACATAGTTAATATTTTTATAATACTAAATTGTTTTAATGAGGTAATGTCTTCAAATATATCTTTTATAAATGTTAATGGTATTAACTGAGGAGTTGTTGCTTTCATATTTATTACTTCTTCTTTGGTTGGAAGGGGTAATATTACTAAGAAATACATTGTCATTAGGTATAAAATAAAGGAATATACTATTAATGTTCTTAATTTATTTATTGATCCATAATGATGATATTCATATATTATATATGGTATTGTTATAAATATAGATAAAAAAGGAAAGATTATTAAGGCTGTTTTTATTGGTAGCGCATAAGTCATTTTATCTCTCCTTTATTATGTTTTTACTTGAATAATATGTTACTAAGAAATATCCTCCATAAATTATTACTAGAAATACTGCGGTTAAAATTATTGAAGATAGTAATGATTCTGTTCCCATTGTTTTTAAGATGTAATTAGCAAAACTTATTCCAAATATGGAGTGAATTATTGCTAATAACAATGGAAATAAGAAGAATACTCCTATTTGATTGAATAATTCTTAATCTTTTAAATATATTTTGAATTCTAAGTAATAAAATGTAGGATTATATGGTTTGGTTATATAGTTATCTGCACCATATGAGATAGATAGTATTTCATATGTTTCAGTATTTCTTGGGGTTACTATTATTACTGGTATATTAGATTTTTTTCTTATTTCTTTAAGTAGTTGTTCGCTATTTTGATATCGAGTATTTATGTCTAATAATATCAAGTTTATATTTCTTCTTTGACATTAGCAAAGTCTTTTAGTATTACTGCATTGTATCCTACATTTACTAGTAATTCATATAATTCTTTAGACATAATGATATCATCTTCGATTATCATTATTTTTTTCATAAGTTTCTTCATTCTATAATTATATTATATCATTATTTTATATTGCTTTATATTACAAGTTTGTAAGGTATGAAAAAAAGACTTAGTACATCATTGTGATGTGGGTAAGTCTTTTTGATATTTCATAAACAGCTGCTCTCTTCAGTGAGGCCTGCTCTCTTCAGTTAGCAAATAAGTTCCACATTGTCAATATTTATAAAATATATAAAGTCCTTTATTTATAAGGGTTTATGTACATATCAGTTTATTTGGGTTTATTCAAATTTATATGTTTTTAGGTACTTTAAGCATCTAATTACGTACCTAAAATTACTTAACTAATTTTGTTAAAAGTTCTACAAATCCAGTAGGATTCTTTTGTATATCTTCTTGTAACTTATTTGCTTCTTCGGTCAAAAAATCAACATTTTCTTTATTCTTTTCTAAATATTCCTTATTAAAATCGGCATATAACAATTTATTTAGTTTTTCCATCTTTTCTGGTGTAACCTTTTCTTTAGGAACATCACTAATTA